>Ga0256405_10000954_pt1 | contig 86790 bp, 77 predicted proteins | sample RumenRJG_02DNA_FD_189096 | JGI IMG/M metagenome (GOLD analysis project Ga0256405, IMG submission 189096) | Bovine rumen microbial communities from Lethbridge, Alberta, Canada - RJG_02 | ecosystem: Host-associated > Mammals > Digestive system > Stomach > Rumen | place: Canada: Alberta... | reverse complement strand
GGCGCTTTCTTTTTTTGTATCAGTTTCTGGCAGTGAAAGTGATTCCTATAAGGGCGCTTTTAAAAACGGCGGACTACCTACCTCCCGCTGTAGCAGTACCGGGGAATTAAGGATTAATTCCCGCCTAAACCTTTACGCGTGTTGTAATAAGGTAGCCGCCACCTCTTTTTAGTTTGCTTCGCAAACGGGACGGCCTCCGGCCGTTCTCGCTCGCATACTCGCTTCGCCCCGATACGCTTTACCTGCGTATTATTTGCTGACGCAAAGGGTTGACGCAAAGGGGTCGTTTCGTTTTGCGTCATTTTTGCTCCCAGGTGTGATTCGGTTGCTGTTTGCAGGAGCTGGAGTACGGTATTAGGGAGCGTCAGTGGAGTGGCGTGAGCGAAGGCCCTGGAGAGACCGTTAAGAACATCGCTTCGTTCAACGACCGTTAAGCCCCAAAGGGGATTAAAAGGGAGGCGTTCGATGTTTAGGTCTCGGAAGGGTTCTGAGTAGCCACGTAACGTCGTCTCCCTAATACCGTACTCCTGCGGAGGCAACTCACAATCTAAAAAAGTGACGCATTATTAAACGACCCCTTTGCGTCAAGCGAAGCGACTGAAAGAAACGACCCCTTTGCGTCATAAATATAAAAAACGAGGTGAGATTAAAAGTCTCACCTCGTTGAGTGTTGGTTGGGATAGTTTAGTTTTTCTTACCCAGGAAGATGTGGAGCATGAGTCCTGCTATCATCAGTACCAAAGCTCCAATTAAAATGCCATTGTAGTTGTGTAGTGGGGTGAATGCACTGCATATCAGCAGGATTGCACCCAATATTACTACTAATGCTCCCAAATACTTTTTAAAGCTGCTCATTGTTATGTTGTTTTATTTGTTTTTTCTTAAGAGTGCAAATTAAATGGTTTTTATCCGAAAAATGAAACAATAGACCGATTTATGTTTCTCTTCATAAGTAAAAAATGATTAACAGAGTTGTCGGAAATATAGTTTGAAGAATAAAAAGGTGGTTTTGATGAGTTTTTGAAGCGTAAATGATTGTTTGGGTGAATATTTTTAGTACCTTTGCATCCACATTTTGCAAACACTATTTATTATCTAATTAAAAACAAATGAATCAGTACGAAACCGTTTTCATTTTGACTCCCGTTTTATCTGATGTTCAGATGAAGGAAGCGGTAGAGAAATTCAAGGGCATTCTCACTGCCGAGGGCGCTGAGATTGTCAATGAGGAGAACTGGGGCATGCGCAAGCTTGCTTATCCTATTGAGAAGAAGTCAACAGGCTTCTATGAGTTTATCGAGTTCAACGCTGAGCCTACAGTTGTAGAGAAGCTTGAGGTTAATTTCCGTCGTGACGAGCGCGTGCTCCGTTTCCTGACCATCAAGCAGGACAAGTATGCAGCTGAATACGCAGCAAAGAGAAGAAGTCTTAGACAATCTAAATCAGAGGAGGCATAATTATGGCAGAGCAGACATCAGAAATCAGATATCTTGCACCTCAGACTCAGGATATCAAGAAGAAGAAATATTGCCGTTTCAAGAAGGCAGGTATCAAGTATATCGATTATAAGGATCCCGAATTCCTTAAGCGTTTCCTTAATGAGCAGGGTAAGCTTCTGCCCCGTCGCATCACCGGTACTTCACTCAAGTTCCAGCGTCGCGTGGCTCAGGCTGTTAAGAGAGCACGTCACTTGGCTCTTCTGCCTTACGTAACCGATATGATGAAGTAATAATCTTTAAAGAACAGAAAGACTATGGAGATTATACTGAAAGAAGATATTGCAGGTCTTGGATACAAGAACGATATAGTAAAGGTAAAGGACGGCTATGGCCGTAACTATCTGATTCCCCAGGGCAAGGCTGTAATCGCTACAGAGTCAGCCAAGAAGGTTCTGGCAGAGAACGAGCGTCAGCGTGCTCATAAGTTGGCTAAGATCAAGGCCGATGCTGAGGCACAGGCTGCTAAGCTGAACGGCGTTAAGGTTACCATCAGCGCTAAGGTTAACGAGGACGGTACAATCTTTGGTGGCGTAGGCGCAGCTCAGGTTGCTGAGGCTCTGGCCGCTAAGGGCTTCGAGGTAGACCGCAAGGCTATCGTTGCCGAGACCGTTAAGGCAGTTGGCGAGTACACCGCTACCATCAATCTCCACAAGGAGGTTAAGGCAGAGGTTGCCTTTGAGGTAGTAGCTGAAGCTGCTGAGTAATCAGTTGATACTTAAATATAGTGAAGGATGGCCAATCGGTCATCCTTCATTGTTATAAGGGTATCGGATTATTTGCTAAATTCGCGGTGTATTAGTGTTGTCTTGATGGGTAACCAATTCTCGCTTATAGGTAAAAGCGCCTCGTTTTTCACTCTGGGATGCAAACTCAACTTCTCGGAGACATCGACCATAATGCGCCAGATTATTGAGGCCGGTGCGCATAAGGCCGTGCGTGGCGAGAAGGCCGATATCTGCGTAATCAACACCTGCTCGGTGACCGAGGTGGCCGACAAGAAATGCCGCCAGGCCATCCATAAGATTGTGCGTGAAAATCCCGATGCCTATATCGTTGTGACCGGCTGCTACGGACAGCTTCAGCCCGATACCGTGGCCAGTATTCCCGGTGTAGATATTGTGTTGGGGCAGGATCAGAAATGTAACATCCTGGAGAATCTGAACGGACTCCAAAAACGTGACAGCGGAATCTACAAGACCGTGGGAACCAATGATATAAAGAACTTTGTACCGTCGTGCTCACGCGGTGACCGCACCAGGTTTTTCCTCAAGGTTCAGGACGGTTGTGACTATTATTGCACCTATTGCACCGTGGCATACGCACGCGGACACAGCCGCAACCCGTCTATCGGAAGTCTTGTGGAGCAGGCCCGTCAGGCTGCCGCAGAGGGTGGCCGCGAGATTGTCATTACAGGTGTCAACATAGGTGATTTTGGCAAGAGCACGGGTGACAGTTTCATAGACCTGATACGTGAGCTGGACAGGGTGGAGGGAATATCCCGCTACAGGATATCTTCCATTGAGCCCAACCTGCTTACCGATGAGGTGATTGACTTTGTGGCGCAGTCACGCGCGTTCATGCCGCATTTCCATATTCCGCTGCAGAGCGGATCAAATGAGGTGCTTAGGCTTATGCACCGCCGTTATGAGCGGGAACTCTTTGCCGGGAAGGTGGCCCGTATCAAGAGCGTTATGCCCGATGCGTTCATCGGCGTGGATGTGATTGTGGGTATGCGCGGAGAGACTGATGAACTTTTTGAGGATGCATATCAGTTCATTGAGAGTCTGGATGTTACACAATTGCATGTGTTCAGCTACTCGGAGCGTCCAGGTACGGCTGCTCTCAGGATTCCGTACAAGGTTTCGCCTCAGGTCAAGCATGAGCGCAGCCAGCGTCTGCTGGAGTTATCGGACCGCAAGACCCTCGCGTTCTATGAGGCGCATATCGGCCGTGAAGCGACTGTTCTTGTAGAGAAACCGCGTCGTGGAATGCCTGCACACGGTTTTACAGACAATTATATAAGGGTGGAGATGGATTCGGCCCAGGTTCAGGAGAACAGTCTGGTTCGGGTTCGCCTGGGCGGACTGAATGTTGCAGGCGATGCCCTGACCGCTACAATATTGGAGTAGTATGAAGATTGCGATAGTGATATTGAACTGTAACGGCAGCGGGATGCTTAAGCGCTATATGCCTACGCTGCTCAAGTACTCACGCATTGACGGTGTACAGGTGATAGTGGCCGATAACGACTCCAAGGATGACTCCATGGAGATGATGCAGCGTGAGTTCCCGCTGGTCCCGCTTATTCGCCTGGAAAAGAATTGGGGTTTTGCCAAAGGTTACAATATGGCCCTGCGTCAGGTGGAGGCCGAATATTACATACTGCTCAACTCGGATGTGGAGGTGACCGAGGATTGGTTGCTGCCACTGGTAAGTTATATGGATGTGCATCCCGAGGTTGCTGCTTGTCAGCCCAAGCTGAGGGCTCTCAATAACCCGGATGAGTTTGAGTATGCAGGCGGTGCAGGCGGTTACATGGACCGCTGGGGGTATATGTTCTGCCGCGGCCGCGTATTTGATTGCATCGAGAAGGACAATGGCCAGTATGATACAATAGCACCCGTGTTCTGGGCAACCGGAGCTTGTCTGATGGTTCGCAGTGCCGATTACTGGGCTGCAGGCGGACTGGATGACCGATTTTTTGCACATCAGGAGGAGATAGATTTGTGCTGGCGTATGCGCAGCCGTAACCGCGATATTGTGTGCATACCCGAGAGCGTAGTCTATCACGTGGGTGGCGCAACACTCAACAAATCAAATCCGTACAAGACATTCCTCAATTTCCGCAACAACCTGCTTATGCTCTACAAGAACCTGCCGGAGAGTGAGTTAAGTAAGGTAATGCGCGTGCGTTTCTGGCTGGACGGTCTGGCTGCACTGATGTTCCTTGCCAAGTTCCACTGGGGTGATTTCAAGGCCGTACTGCGTGCCCGCCGTGAGTTCCGCCGCCTAAAGCCCGAGTTCCTGGACAGCCGCCGCGAGAACCTGGAGGAGTCATCGACCGATACCATCCCCGAGCGCGTAAACTTCAGCCTGCTCTGGCGCTACTACATCAAACGTCAGAAGACCTACTCGTCACTTATCGGGTAGTTTGCCGTCAGCTTCCGCTCATCGGCCTTCCCGCCGCCAAAGTGTCTCACGACACTCCCCGCCACAAGTTTTGTAGCGGCTCTCACTGTGTTACATACCCTCAAGATAAGCTCGTGTCCCACACTCATATCTGTCAGAACTTACCCTGGACGTGGTGACTGTGGGACACTTTGGCGAGATAGCAACGGTATTGCAACGCCTGATCCTTGACAATTGTAAAAATGAGAACTATTTTTGCCAACAACCAAGTAGTTTGAGTTATGGTAATAAGAAGGATTAGGATTTGTATGTCCCGCGGTTGGTACCGCGTTGTATATAGCGTATCATTCCTGGTACTGTCACTGCTTTGCTCCTGTTCTTCATCAAAAGCCGTATCAAAGGCAAAGACTGGAGACAGTAAAGGGGTGGAGGCATCAAAGGGCAAGGAGCCTGCTGACTCTACAAAAGCCGGTGTATCGGAAATCAATATTGAAGATTTCCAAGGCCTGGGTATAGAAACACCGGATATCCGTCTTATGTACGGAGTCCAGCCACCTGTTTTAAAGGAATGAATAGAAAAGTGACGCATTATTAAACGACCCCTTTGCGTCATAATTTTTGTTAAAGTGTAAATTTTGCTTGGATAATTGTAAAGTGTGCTTTACTTTTGTTGTATTAAACTTTACAATTATGAGAAATTATAAGAAACATCTTACGCTCTTGCCGCACAAGTGGCAGATTATAGGGTTCATAATGCTGGCCGTTCTGGCAGTCTGTTTTGTGCCGTTCTATTTCCTGCAGCAAAAATACAGTAATGAATTGTGGCCTATATATATTTACGTGTCAGGAGATTTCCTGCTGAGTATCACTCTCATCATAATCTGTCTCTCGCAGGAGAAGGTGGAGGACGAATACATTGTATCGGTCCGGTATCGCGTATTGACATTGGCAGCCATCATATTCTTTATTGCTAATGTGTTCTCTGAAATGGTATATGGACGTTTGCTGCAGTTCATGATAAACGGCCGTTTTGAATACCATTGGTCGGATATATACTTTAAAGGCGGGGAAATAGGCAAATGGACAGTATTGGGCTATATCAGCAGATTCATTAATTATTTCCTGTCGATAAACCTGATACAGTTTATTTATATTCTGCTTCTCAAAGTTATGATACGCCTTGGGAAAGGAGGTGTATTGAAATCATTCCTGCTTCCGCACAAATACAAGAAGGCCGGGTGGAATCTGCTGATTATTGCAGTATTGCTTATTCCCATATCACTTTTTGTAATGAACAGGATACTGGATTGGGGTAACGGTAATCCCGATGCACAGTGGAAATATATAGCTGTCTGTCGGTTTGTTGTTATGCTTCTATGCATAGGGGTGTTTCTGGTGTGTATGAGTAAAGAGAAATATGAAGACGAGTATATACGCAGTATCAGGGTGAGCGTCCTGGCATATTTTGTTATAGGTTATGTGTTTTTGTCCTTTATAGTCCGACATTATGGTAACATCACTATTTTTGCTCTTGATTTATCGGAGGTAAAGGCAATCCAATTGTTGTACCAGGCAGGACGGTATCTGGTGTGCGTTCCTTTGGCTGCTATTATATATGCGCTGGTGTTGAGAAAGGTGTTGTCAAACAACTTAAAGGAGAGTAGCAATGAAGAATAATATACGTGTGGAGAGGGCAATCCTCCGGATTTCGCAGCAGGATCTGGCAAATGCCATTGGTGTGTCACGCCAGACGATATTCGCCATTGAGAACGGCAAGTTCATCCCTTCCACCGAGCTCGCCCTCAAGCTCTCGGCCTACTTCGGCAAGAGCGTGAACAATCTGTTCCAGCTGGATTGACAGCAAGGTATCCTTTAGTGCTAAACTTCCAAGGTGCACAGAACTTTTTGGGGTATCAGTATCTTTCCATTTGCAGTAGCAGAACTATCAGTTTGGAGAGCATTACCGGAAGGCGTTTAGCGGAGAACCCACGGAAGATTCCGTTAAGAACGGCACTTGTCCGCGCCCCGTTAGACACCTTTAGGTGGCTAAAAGGGGTAAGTTTGCCGTTTAGGGTCTGGAGGGGTTCGGAGTAGCCTGGAGGTGTTGTCTCTCCAAACTGATAGTTCTGCGGTGTTTCAGATACTGATACCCCCAAAAGTTCTCCCTAAAAATGTAAGAATCTTTTTAATTTGAGTTGCGTTTGAGAGTGAGGGTGTGGTCGATGGTGGAGGGGAGTTCCTCGGGGTAATGGGTTACTATGATGAGGGTCTTCTGCGGGTTGTCGCAGAAGGCCTTTATTATTTCCATAACTAAGGTGCGGCGCCTGCGGTCCAGTCCGTGGAGCGGTTCGTCAAGGATGAGTAGGGAAGGGTTCTTTACGAACGCGCGGGCCAGCAGGATCATGCGCTGCTCTCCGCTGGAGAGTTCCAGGAAATCACGCTCCTCCAGTTCCGATATCTGGAAAATGTTCATCCAGATGCGGCAGCGTTCACGTTCATCGGCGGTAATTTTTTTATACAAACCGATGGTGTCGTGCAGGCCCGATGCCACTATGTCTATGGCGGGGTAGCGGCGACAGTAGGAGCGGTGCATCTCGGGCGATACATACCCGATATGTTTCTTGATTTCCCAGATGCTCTCGCCTGTGCCACGCGGACGGCCAAACAGAGCGATATCGCAGGCGTAGGATTGAGGGTTATCGGCATAGACCATACTGAGAAGTGCCGATTTGCCGCTTCCGTTGGGGCCCAGGAGCGCCCAATGCTCACCTTTGCGCACAGTCCAGTCCAGCTCATTCAGGATGCGGCGGCTCTCATACTGGAGTATAACCTTGTTGCAGCGTACTATCTCGTCACTGTCCATGCCGTTCTCGGACAGGTTATGCATAAGATCTATCAGATCCGGCGCCAGAACGGGCTGGGGGAGCGGTTCAAGCGGCTGTGCCATATATTCAGCAACAGGCATGGCATCGGTACACTTACGGTCATGCACCTCTATTACATGCGTTATGAACTGCGGGATATCCTCGCGGCGCGATACCACAAGTATAATCTGCATATTCCATTCAGTAACAAGGTTTTCCAGCAGGCGGCACAGCATATCGCGCGTCTGTACATCAAGGCCGATGAACGGGCTGTCAATGATGACCATGCGGGGGCGTACGGCCAGCGAACGGGCCAGCTGGTATTTGCGCATCTCGCCGCTGGAGAGCGTCACTAGCTGCTTGTCCCAGATGAATGGCAGGTCAAAAAGGGTAAAAAGGCGCTCCTTCCATACCGGATCCTTGATATCGGGAAATGCATCACGTACTATGGGTGATTCGCCCATCTCGGTCATGTTCCAGCGCTGCTGGTAGAAATAGGTGCTGTCGGCGCTGCCGTAGCTGTCGCGGAAGGTTATGTTGCGGATATCGGCACCGCAAATGCCGTTGCCGTATTCAACCTCACGGTTGTCCAAAAGCGGATACTGGCGCAATAAGGTGTTAACCAGCAATGTCTTACCGGCACCGTTGGGGCCAACTATGGCTGTTTGCCAGCCGTCACGGATGCACAGATTGATTGGTGCGGCCATTCTGTAACGTGCATCGCATGCCAGACCGTTCTCAATTCTTATGGTAAAATCACCTCTTTCCACTTTATTGCTTTTATCACTGCAAAGTTAGTGTAAAATGCACTACCTTCGTGCCATGATTCCCGCTTTATATCTTATTCCGAACCTATTGGGTGATACTCCGGTTGAGCAGGTGTTGCCCCCGTACAATCACGAAATAATAATGGGTATACGCCATTTCATAGTGGAGGATGTGCGTACAGCCCGCCGTTTCCTCAAGCTAGTGGACCGCTCAATCGACATAGATCAACTCACATTCTACACATTGAACAAGCACACTAACCCTGAGGATGTGTCAAGTATGTTAAAACCGCTGGAGGAGGGTAGCTCAATGGGAGTAATATCCGAGGCCGGCTGTCCCGCCGTAGCCGATCCGGGGGCCGATGTCGTAGCAATAGCCCAGCGCAAAGGCTTGCAAGTAATCCCCCTGGTAGGTCCCTCAAGCATAATCCTTGCAGTGATGGGCTCCGGATTCAACGGCCAGAGCTTCGCCTTCAACGGCTACCTGCCCATAGAGCCCGAAGAAAGAATAAAGGTGTTGAAGAAACTGGAACAGCGAGCCTACACCGAGAATCAGACACAGCTCTTTATCGAAACCCCGTACCGCAACGCCAAAATGATGGCTGACATCCTGAAAGCCTGCCGTCCTCAGACTCATCTCTGCATTGCAGCCGGCCTCACCACCAAGGACGAATACATCCGCACCCGCACCGTTAAGGAGTGGAACGGCAAGCTCCCCCAACTTGAAAAGATACCCTGTATCTTTCTAATCTACAAATAATTATCGTCTAATTATTCTGGTATCAGTATCGGACACAGCAAATGTTTCCATTTGCAGTAGCCGTACTATTCCCTTTGGGGACCATCGTGGAGAGGCGTAAGCGTAGCCCCCTGGAGGATCCCGTTAAGAACGGCGCTTCGTTTAACGACCGTTAGGCCACGTAGTGGACTAAAAGGGAGGCGTTCGCCGTTTAGGGTCCGTAAGGGAGGCGGAGTAGCCTCGGAGCGTTGTGTCCCCAAAGGGAATAGTACGGCGGTGCTTAAAGAATCTCGCCAAAGTGTAACACGCTCATCGGCCCCAGAGTAGGCTGGGAGGCTGGTGAGTGTGGGACACGGGGCCTGGATGAGGGGATGTAACACAACGAACCCCGCTACAAGGACTGTGGCGGGGTTCGTTGTGGGACACTTTGGCGGGAGCGGAGCGCTTACTTGAGATTCTCGTCAAAGAAGCGCAGAATGCGGGTAAAGAGGTGCTTGCGGTGGGAGAAGCCGGTTATGCTGTGCTCCTTGCCGGGATAGACCTGCATATCAAAATCCACGCCTGCATTTATCAGAGCCTCGATGTATGAGGCAGTGTTGCTGAAGAATACGTTGTCATCGTCAAGGCCGTGAACTATGAGCAGGCGGCCGTGCAGCTTGTTGATGCGGTCAATAGCCGATGCATCATGGTAGCCGTCGGCATTCTGCTTGGGCTCCTGCATGAAACGCTCGGTATAGGGAGCGTCATAGTAGCGCCAATCGGTAACAGGAGCTACTGCAACGCCGCATTTGAATACCGGAGTGCCCTCACTCATGGACATCAGCGTGTTGTAGCCGCCGTAGCTCCAGCCCCAGATAGCTATACGCTCTGCATCGATGTAGGGAAGTGAGCCCAAATACTTGGCAGCTGCCACCTGGTCCTGGCTTTCCATCACGCCCAGATGCTTGTATGTCTGTTTCTTGAAGTCCGATCCGCGACGTCCGGTGCCACGTCCGTCAACTACTGCAACTGCGTAACCTTTATAAGTGAGCAGGGATTCAAAAGCAGCTCCGGGATAGAAACCGGCACCCCATTCATTGAGCACTTCGTTTGATCCGGGACCGCTGTACTGGTACAGGATGACGGGGCAGGGGTGGGACTCATCGGCACCGGAAGGTTTTACCATCCAGCCGTAGAGAGTGGTGCCGTCGACAGTCTTGAATGAGAACTGCTCCTTGCGCGGCAGTCCGTATTCCAATGCGGCCAGTTTGATATCGGCGTTGTCATCAATTACACCCAGTTGCTTGCCGCTGGCATCGTGACGTGTTACAAGATATGGAGTAGACATATCGGACCATGTGTTGATGTAGTATTTGCAACCGGTGCTGAAACTGGCATGGCTTGTGCCTTTCTCAGGAGTCAGCCTGGTCTTCTTGCCCTTGCCGTCAATCTTCCATACGGCGCAGTCATAAATGCCGCTCTCATTGCTCTCATAATAGGTAATGCCAGATTTGGGATCATATCCATGGAGGGCAAGGACATCAAAATCACCTTTGGTAATCTGTCGCTTGAGTTGGCCGTTCATATCATACAGATACAGGTGGCGATGGCCGTCACGCTCGCTTTGCATGATGAACTGTGTGCCGTAGAACTGTGTCTGCATGTAGCCGAACTCGTCAATGTAACGGTCGTCCTGCTCGTGCAGTGTGAGTCGGCACACTGTTGAACGGGGATTGGCAGAGTAGATTTCAAGTTTGTTCTGGAGGCGGTTCAGAGTAAATATGAAAAGGGTATTATCCTCATTCTCAATGAACTTGATGCGAGGAATATATGTGGTGCTGTCCAACTTCAGATCCATGTCGCGGATGACTGAACTCTTAATGTCAAATGAGTGGACCGATACCTTTGAGTTGGTGCCCCCTGCAGTGGGATACTGCTGTGGGCGATATGATACCAGATCCTGGGAATATGCGTTGCGGTCAGGGTTTGACAGGAAGAACGGAAGTTCATAGCTGCCCACCTGTGATTCGTCAAAACGGATCCAGGCCAGCATGCGGCTGTCGGCGCTGAACTCATAGGCGCGGGTGAGGCCGAACTCCTCCTCATAGGCCCAGTCGGGGATGCCGTTACGTATCTTTCCCAACTCACCATCCTTGGTTACCTGTACTTCAGCATTATTGAATAACATCTTGACTAAGAATATGTTATTGTTACGGACGAACGCTATGTTATGACCGTCAGGTGAGAATGAAGGAACCTGGACGGGACCTCCATCGGTAAGCTTTTCGGCCCTGTTGTTACGGATAGTGAATATGTAATAGTTGGCGGTATATGACCGGCGGAAAATCTTGCTGACATATTCTTCAAGCAGGATTACATCCTCGGTGGGAGAGAGTATGAAACGGCCCAAAGCAAAAGGCTTGTCCCCCTTGACGGTTCTCAGGTTGAGTATGGTATCCGTCACTGCTCCTGTCTTGAAAGAGTACTTCAAAATGCAGTCTCCGTCGGCTGCCAGATAGCTCTCTCCGTCTGCCATAGGTGTTATGCTTGGGGCACTGTTTCCGTAGAATGATCCTCCTATCACGTCATCCAGGGTAAGTTTCCTGTTCTGGGCACCCAATGAAAAGGCTGATGTCACTGCTGCAACAAGTATTATCAATCGCTTCATATAATTATACTTAATTAATTGTCACAAAATTAATTATAATTCTCAATTGTCAAGTACGCCCTTGCCCTTGCGTATAATCTCCTGATCCCCGTCAACGCAATAGACTACGGTGGAGTATTCAAAACCGCCTGCTCCGCCGTTGATTACCAGGTCCACGTCATCTCCCAGGCGCTCATCGATAAGCTCAGGGTCTGTCAGGTATCCGATGTCATCGGACTCATCATACGGAACGGTGGTGGAGAGCAGGGGAGCACCCAACTGTCGGCATATCTCACGTGTGATATCATTGTCTGGCACGCGGATTCCCACCTCCTTTCGGTTGCTGAATATCTTGGGCAGACGGCTGCCGGCACGCAGCACAAAGGTAAACGGACCGGGCAGGTTGCGTTTCATTGTCTTGAACGTGGCATTGTCTATCTGTACGTACTGGCTTATGTCGCTCAGGTCATAGCAGACTATGGAGAAACGGTGTTTGTGGGGGTCCATGCCCTTGATCTTGCAGATTCGCTCAATGGGGCGTTCCTTTAGGGCATGGCATCCCAAGGCATACGCCGTATCCGTGGGGAAAACAATAACGCCACCGCCGTTCAGGATGTCCAGCACGCGGTCTATGTCGCGCTGGTTGGGATTCTTGTCATATAGTCTTATCAGCATGACTTCTGCTTTATATAATCTATTATAGCGTCTATATCGTCGGGGTTAAACCAACGGGTGTTCTCATCGCGCTTGAACCACGTCATCTGCTTGCGGGAGTAAATGCGTGTGTTCTGCTTTATCTTCTCTATGGCAAACTCAAGTGTCCAGGGCTTGCCGTCGGGGGTGAGTGTGCCGTCCATCCAGCTGAAAAGCTCTTTCATGCCCACTGTGTTGAGCGAGTTGAGCCCGCGGTGCGGATACATGCGCCGGGCCTCGTCAATAAGACCGTTCTCAATCATCTTGTCAACGCGGCGGTTTATTCGCTCGTACAGTTCCTCACGCGGGCGGGTGAGTCCGATGCGGATTATGTTGAACGGGCGCTTCGCCTTCTTTCCCTTGCGCAGGTCGGAGTAGGGGTGCCCGGTCATGTAACAGACCTCAAGAGCATGCAGTACACGCTTGGGATTCTTGCGATCCACCTGTTTATAGTATTCCGGATCCAGAATCTTGAGCTCCTGTACCAGATTGTCCAATCCTTCCTCCTCATAACGCTCCAAAAGGGGCAGACGGATGTCGTCCGGAATAGTGGGAATCTGGTCTATACCATAGCACAGGGCATCTATGTACATCATTGAGCCTCCTGTGACAAGTAGGGTGTCGTGGTCTGCGAATAGCTTGCTCATCAAACCCAGAACGTCCTCTTCGTATTTCGCTGCACTGTAATAGTCCTCAAGACCCAGGTTACCAACCAGGTAATGTTCAGCACGTGCTCTTTCATCCGGTGTGGGTGCAGCTGTGCATATCGGTATGTCTGCATACATCTGTCTTGAATCGGCCGATATGACAGGTGTATGAAACAAATCGGCGAGGGTCAGGCACAATTCAGTCTTCCCCACGCCGGTAGGTCCTAATATCACAACCAGGTTCTTCACTCAATACAGGTCGTCAATGGAATCAAGGCTTACGGTATCTCCACCTTCGCCGCCTTCCATCCCGAAACCTTCCTCGTCAATCTCATCGGAGTCAAATCCTTCATCTCCGTAGAAATTCTCATCAACGTCCAGAACAGGATTGGCCTTGGCGAATTCATCAAAATCAACAGTCTGCTTGGGCGGGTTACCCTGACTTGCGGTGCAGACAGCCTCGGTAAGATTCTTACCGGTGATAATCTCTTTCAACTCGATGAAAAAGCATCTTTCTGTCAGAGGGTCAAAGACGTATATGAGACGTTGTTTCTCATCTTCAATCAGCTCATCCAGCGGGGTGTCTGCCATAACCCAGTTGTCAACCTCCGAACTGGTATTCATCTCCTCACGGGTTATCTCCTCGCGTTTCTCCCAGTTGTCCTCACAAATGAAGAATGAGGTCATCTGGTCGTCGGGGTAACCTACAGATTTCAGGATGGCATTGCTGAAATCCAGGAATGATGCTGATGAACTGATTTGGATTTCACGATAGAAGTCATCAACCTCATCAGAAATGAAAATAAATCTGTAAATCATATTGTTATTTATTTATCTGTCGCGTATTATGCCTCTTTCTGACCTGGAGATAAAGTCTATTATGTACTTTACCTGAGGATCATCGGCTATTTCACTCTCCTTAAGGGCTGCTACGGCCTGAGATACATTCAGACCCTGCTGATATATGATACGGTATGCGTTGTGGATGGCCTCGATAGTCTCGGCACTGAACTTTTCACGGCGCAGACGGACCAGGTTGATGCCCATATATGTCAAAGGGTTGCGTCCGGACATGGTAAACGGAGGGACATCCTGGCTTACGCCTGTTCCACCCTGTATCATTACGTAGCCGCCTATATGTGTAAACTGGTGGATAAGCACCCCTGCACTGATTGTGGCATGGTCCTCAACCTCAACCTCACCGCCCAGTTTAGTGCTGTTGCCTATGATGCAGTAACTGCCTACAATGCAGTCATGGGCTACATGCATGCTCTCCATAAGCAGGTTGTTGCTGCCAACCACGGTCTTGCCTTTGGATGCGGTACCACGGTTGATTGTCACGTTTTCACGGATTCGGTTGTTGTCGCCAATCTCGGCGGTAGTCTCCTCGCCGACGAACTTGAGATCCTGCGGTATGCCTCCGATGACGGCTCCCGGATGTATGGTGTTGCCGTTACCGATACGTGAGCCGTACATGACGTTTACATGCGGCATCAGGATATTGTTATCGCCTATTACAACGTTCTTGTCTATGAAACAGAACGGGCCAATTTCTGTGTTACGGCCAATCTTGGCCGATGGGTCAACGTATGCTAAGGGGCTTATCATATGTTATCTCTTTTTACGATTTGTACCATGAATTCCGACTCTGCAACCAGTTTGTCGGCTACAAAGGCATAACCTTTGAGTGACAATATGTTATGACGTATTGGTGCGGTCCTTACAACCCTCATCAGGAGGGTGTCGCCAGGTACTACGGCCTGACGGAAACGCGTATTGTCTATCTTGATGAACATGGCCTCATAATTCTTGGGCTCTCCTGTTATCTGGAGGGCGAGAGTTCCTCCCAACTGGGCCATGGCCTCGATAATCAGAACACCGGGCATGATGGGATGCTCGGGGAAGTGGCCGGTAAAATAGAATTCATTATTGGTCACATTCTTGACACCTTCGGCATACAGGTCGGTCAGTGTGATGACCTTGTCCAGCAGCTGCATGGGGTAGCGGTGCGGCATAACAGCCTGGATCTGCTGCAGGTTCATTACCGGCGGAACTGATGGGTCATAAGCCGGAGCCTGAACATCATTCAGGATTATGTTCTTGCGCAGTATTCGTGCAAACTTGTTGTTGATGGTGTGGCCAGGACGGGTGGCTATGATACGTCCCTTTATCGGTTTGCCAACCAAAGCCAGGTCTCCTATTATGTCCAGCAACTTGTGGCGTGCAGGCTCATTGTCCCACTGCAACGGCTTATGCATGATATAGCCCAGTCTTGTAGCATCCATCTTGGGCACTCCCATAACCTCACATATCTTGTCGTAGCGTTCCTGAGGCATTTCACGCTCGTAAATCACGATCGCGTTATCCAGGTCACCGCCCTTAATCAGTCCGGCACCAAGCAGTGGCTCTATCTCACGGACAAAGACGAAAGTGCGGCTGCGGGCAATCTCAGACGGAAAATCATGCATGTCATCCAAAGAGGCGTACTGGTTGTACAGGATCTTGGAGTCGTATGATATAAGTACGTTCACGCTGAACTCGTTGTCCGGGAGCAGGATGATTGAAGAACCGGTGGTCTCATCCTTGACCTCAATCTTGTTCTTGACCACATAGTAGTCTTTAAGGGCATCCAGTTCCTTTATTCCCACTCTCTGTATGTTATCCACATACTCTATGGCACTGCCATCCAGAATAGGGAATTCCGGACCGTTCACTTCAATATGGCAGTTGTCTATTCCGGCAGCATAGAGAGCTGCAAGGGCATGTTCTACTGTGCTGACCTTGACGTTGCCCTTGAAAAGGACGGTGCCGCGCTGTGTTTCGCGTACGTTCTCTGCAAAAGCCTCGATTACCGGCTGGCTCTCAAGGTCTGTTCTTTGTATTTTGTATCCATAGTCAGCAGGGGCCGGGTTGAATGTAACTGTCAGTTCAAGACCGGTGTGAAGCCCCTTTCCGCTTAATGAAAAACTACTCTTTAAAGTCTTCTGTTTGTACATGTTATGATGTTTGTCTTAAAGCTTACCTGTCTCCAAGTCTGGCTTTCAGTTCTTCTATTTCCTTTTCAAGTTGACGGACAGTTTTGCTCAATTCGGGCAGGTCCCTGTAAATTAGCGATGAGCGAAGGAAGTTGCGATATCCTATGGCCGGATACCCCATCAGTGTGGCTCCGTCTTCAACGCTGCTTATTACGCCTGTCTTGGCTGCCAGATTGACTTTGTTACCGATGGTTATGTGACCCGATATTCCGCTCTGGCCGCCGAACATGCACCAGGAACCTATCTTGCTGGAGCCGGCTATTCCAGTCTGAGCTGAGATTACGGTGTTTTCACCAACTTCGACGTTATGTGCCACCTGAACCAGATTGTCCAGTTTTACACCCTTGCGGACTATTGTACGGCCCATGGTTGAACGGTCGATACATGTGTTTGCACCTATTTCAACATCGTCCTCCAGTTCGGCGATACCTATTTGGGGTATTTTGTTGTAGCCTTCGGGAGTCGGTGCAAATCCGAATCCGTCGGCGCCAACAACACTGCCGGCATGCAGGATGCACCGGTTCCCTATCTTGCATCCGTAATAAACGGTAACGTGGGGATACAGGATGCAGTCCGAACCCACGGTGGCGCCTTCACCTATTGTGACTAAAGGATATATCTGTGTGTTGTCTCCGATGACTGCACCATCCTCAATGACTGAAAACGGACCTATGTATACGTTGTTCCCGATCCTGGCCTTTTCGGAAACAGATGCCAAAGAACTTATTCCGGTCTTGGCCGGTTTCATGGATGCGTAAAGTGACATCAGTTTGGCCAAAGCTTCATATGCATTGTCAACTCTGACGAGAGTTGCGCTCACAGGCTGTTCAGGTTTGAAATCCTTGTTAACCAGTATGATACTTGACTTGGTCGAATACAGATACTGGGTGTATTTGACATTAGAAAGAAAAGAGAGTGCACCCGGTACACCCTCTTCAATCTTGGCGAAAGTATGGACGGAGGCGTTTTCATTGCCGTCAACGGTGCCGCCCAGAAAATCCGCTATCTGTTTTGCTGTAAATTCCATTTTTGTATAATTGCACTTTAAACTGCAAATATAATGTATTATTTTAAATAAGCGCTCATTTCCTTCTGAACTTCGGCAGCCTTTGCGCGGGCAACAGAGGCAAAGTTTTCTGTGCTGTCGGCATAAATGATTGCACGGCTGCTGTTTACGATAAGACCGCATTTGCTGTTCATGCCGTATTTGCAAACATCTGCCAATGAACCGCCTTGTGCTCCTATGCCCGGAACAAGCAGAAAACTGTCTGGGACGGTCCTGCGGATATCGGAAAGCATCTCTGCACGGGTGGCTCCCACCACATACATCATGTTGTCAGCGTTTCCGCCCCACTCAAGTGACTTGCGAAGAACGTTCTGATACAGAGGCGTGCCTTCCGGGTCCTTGATGTACTGGAAATCATCTGCTCCCTTGTTGCTGGTAAGGGCAAGCAGTATCACCCACTTTCCGTCATGTCCCAGGAACGGGGTTACGCTGTCCTGGCCCATATAAGGTGCTACGGTTACTGAATCCACATTCATCTCACCAAAGAAACTCTCCGCATACATCTTGGAGGTATTGCCTATGTCGCCGCGTTTGGCATCGGCTATGATGAACTGGTCCGGATAGTTGGTGCGTATGTAGTCTATCGTCTTGTAAAGTGCCTGCAAGCCCTTGAGCCCGTTGCTCTCATAAAAAGCCAGATTGGGCTTGTATGCAATGCAGAAATCGGCCGTGGCGTCAATTATTTCTTTGTTAAAGGTGAATATCGGATCCTCCCCGTTCAGCAGGTGCTGCGGGATTTTTTTGATGTCGGTGTCAAGACCTACGCACAGAAACGATTTCTTGCGCAGTATGTTCTGATACAACTCTTCTCTTGTCATATGTGCTGATTGTTAAAAATTTCTTTACATTTGAGCCTCTTTCATCCGCTCCGCGTTTTCTGCTATTGTCAGTTGGTCTATGCACTCCTGAATGTCACCGTTCATGAACGCCGGCAGATTATAAATGGTGTAATTGATCCGGTGGTCGGTTATTCGGCCTTGCGGATAATTGTATGTGCGTATCTTGGCCGACCTGTCACCTGTAGATACCATAGTCTTGCGGCGGGCGGCAATGTCATCCATGTATTTCTGATGCTCCCGGTCATATATCATAGTGCGTAAACGGGATAATGCACGTTCCTTGTTCTTGGGCTGGTCACGGGTTTCGGTGCACTCAATCAGTATCTCCTCAACAGCTCCGGTGTTGGGATTTTTCCAATTATAACGGAGCCTTACGCCAGACTCGACCTTGTTTACGTTCTGGCCGCCGGCACCGCCGCTGCGGAATGTATCCCACTTAATCTCACCCTCGTTTATCTCTACCTCAAAGGCATCGGCCTCGGGGAGTACAGCCACAGTGGCTGCCGATGTGTGAATACGTCCCTGAGTTTCTGTAACAGGAACGCGCTGGACGCGGTGTACGCCCGATTCATATTTGAGCGTACCGTAAACCTTGTCGCCGGTTACGGTGAATATGATCTCCTTGTATCCGCCTGCTGTGCCCTCGGAGCATGATGAAACTGCATACTTCCAGCCTTTTGTCTCAAAATACTTGCAGTACATACGGAACAGGTCACCGGCAAACAGGGCAGCCTCATCACCTCCCGTACCGCCGCGAATCTCCATTATGACATCCTTTTCATCCTGAGGATCGGCCGGAATGAGCATCTGTTTAATCTCCTCTTCAAGCTGCGGCAGGCGCTCATTTGCAGTGTCAAGTTCCTCACGTGCCATCTGGCGCATTTCCGGGTCGCTTTCATTTGCCATGAGTTCCTTGGCTTCGGCGATGTTCTCTTGAAGCCTGATGTATTCCTTGCGTGCCGCTACCACCGGCTCCAGGTCCCGGTATTCACGGTTCAGTTTGACGAACCGTTTCATGTCAGCAATAACTGAAGGGTCTGTTATGAGCAGACTCACCTCCTGGAAACGGGCCTCCAGACCGTCGAGTTTATCAAGCAGACTCTCTGATGCGGCCATTATTTGCGTTTTACGTCATTTACAAAAGCAACAGGACCACCCTCATAGAAGTTGATAATGTTGCGTGATACGAATTCTGCCATCTCGTTACGCACATCGTAGGTCTGAGTGCCCACGTGCGGGGTGATGACGGCATTCTCGCAAGCCAGTATTTCGGGGCTGACCTTGTCGCCGAACTCGAAGACGTCCAACCCGGCACCCCAGATACGCCTGTTCTTGAGGGCATCGGCCAGAGCAAGTTCATCAACAATCGGTCCTCTGGCTGTATTCACCAGAATGGAAGTGGGTTTCATCAGCTCCAGCTGCTCCTTGCCTATAAGATGCCAGGTCTCCCTGGAGTAGGGTACGTTGACCGATATGAAATCTGAGGTTTTGAGCAGTTCGTCAAAATCAACGTATCTGGCATCGTACTGCTGCTCTATTTCGGGGCTTACACGATGACGATTGTGATAGATAATATTCATGCAACTGGCTTTGGCGCGGCGTGCTAGCGCCTGGCCAATGCGTCCCATGCCTATGATACCTAATGTCTTGCCGCCAAGGGAGTAGCCCAGATTGGCCAGAAGTGTCCATTCCAAAGCTCCGGGAATACGCAAGCGGCGGTCTACATCTGTTATCCGGCGTGCTACGGCCAGCATGAGTCCAAAGGCCAGGTCGGCGGTAGGTTCTGTTACCGGTCCGGGAGTATTTGTTACGGCAATACCAAGTTCAGTAGCCGTAGGGATATCTATGTTGTCAAATCCTACTGCATAGTTGCTTACCAGTTCAAGACGGGGCAGGCCTCGTTCCATAAGCCTGCGGTCAACAGGAAAGTTGAACATGGACTGCAGCACGTCATATTCCGGGAGCATATCGTATACTTCATCATAAGTGAAAGACTCTCGTCCTTCAGGTGGAAATGTAACATCGTACTTTCTGATCAGTTCCGCATATCCGGTGCGGAACATGTTGTATGTCACAAGAACACGTTTTTTCATGTCGCTCCAATTTTGGGTGCAAAGATAAGCATTACGGAATGTGTACATCTCATAGCAAAGCTTAAATATACTCAAAAAAAATCCCCAAAGGGTTTTTTATAAAAACCATTTGTTACTTTTGTAAGCCAGCATAGAAAACTTATGAAAAAATTACTGCCAATTGTCGCCGCATTGATGTGCGGATTCATTTCCTGTGCCACCGACAGCCAGGATTCAGGAAAATTAGTGATTAACGAAAGAGGGTATTTCGAGACCCGGGGTGTAAACGTGTTGGTCTATTCCAACAACTATCAGGGAGTATTCTGTGATGAAAAGACAGCGGGCGTGGAAATCGTGCAGCGCGGAGTCCGTATAGCTACAGGTGGTGCTGTACGTCTGATGAACACTCCTGAACAGTGGGATATCTATGCAACCCTTACTGAACGCACCATCGATACCTTGGGTGGTGTTATTAAATGCAGGTTCAACTACCCTGACTACAATTTCAGATACGGTATAACCGTAAGACAGGAGGGCAAGGGATTCCGCATGTCGGTTGAACTGGATGAACCGCTGCCGGCCGAGTTGGCAGGTAAGGCAGGACTCAATATGGAATTCTTCCCGGCAACCTATTATGGAAAGACCTATCTTGTTGACGGTCAGTCCGAGATATTTCCGCGCTATCCGTCAAGTGACACAGAGATGCATCCCAAATCAGAGAAGATCAATCAGTTCTGGGGCCTTTCAACATTTGATGACCGCGGACGTGACGAATTCATCGTTGCAAAACCGATATCCAAAGGGCACACCATCGTGATGGCTCCCGAGGATGAGTCACTGCGTGTGCTGTTCCAGTCGGATACAGAACTGAACCTGTTTGACGGACGCAACCTGTCACAGAACGGTACTTTCGTGGTACGTTCCATGATTCCTGCCGGAAAGAAAGGCACCGTTCTTGAGTGGTACGTGGAGCCTACTCCCGATGCAGGATGGATACGTGAGCCCAACATAGGTTTCTCACAGATTGGTTATACTCCGGCGCAGAAAAAGGTGGCAGTCATAGAACTGGACCGCAACGATAAGGTGTTATCCAAAGCCAAGGTTTTCCGCGTAAACGCCGACGGCAGCCATTCGCTTGTGCTGGAGCCTGCCGTTAAGGAGTGGGGTATATTCTATAACCGCTATAATTATGCTCAGTGTGATTTCAGTGCAGTAACCGATCCGGGTACCTATTATATTGAATATAATGGTTTCAGAACTAATCCGTTCCCAATCAACAAGAACGTGTACGATGGCAAGTGGCATAACACGATGGATGTATGGCTTCCGGTTCAGATGGACCACATGCTTGTGAACGAGGCATACCGAGTATGGCATGGCCGCTCACACATGGACGATGCCGTTCAGGCTCCTACCAACTATCAGCAACATGACGGTTACCGTATGGGAAACAGCACCAATACCAAGTACAAACCGTACGAGCATATACCCGGTCTGGCAGTCGGAGCATGGTATGATGCCGGAGACTTTGATATCCAGTCCGGTACCGTTATCGGTCTGACCAACCAGTTGGCAGAGGTTTGGGATGTTCTGCGTCCCGAGCGTGACGAGACATTCATTGACCAGAAGACGCAGTTCGTTGACATACACCGTCCGGACGGTCTTCCGGATATGATACAGCAGGTAGAGCATGGCGCCCTTAACCTGTGTGCGCAGATTGAGAACATCGGTTTCATAGCAGGCGGTATTGTACAGGGTAATATGCATCAGTATCATCATTTGGGTGATGCCGTTACAATTACTGACGGTTACATCTATGATCCCAGCCTTAAGCCTTATGAGGTACGCGGCAATCGCTCGGGTACACTTGATGACCGTTTTGCATTTACCAACAACGCCGGCAATCCTATGAGTAACGTGAACGTCTGCGCCGCTTTGGCACATGCGGCTCGTGTTCTTGCGCCGTATATCCCGGAAACAGCAGAGCGCTGCAAGAAGAATGCTCTGAAGCTTTGGAAGGAGATGGATGACTATCAGGCCAGAATGGCCAACCGGCCTCAGCAGCAGCAACAGGGTAACGGACAGCGTGGCAACCGCGGTTTTGGCGGTGACCGCTCAAGTGCCGCCATCCAGCTGTGGCTCCTGACAGGTGAGCAGAAATACAAGGATATGTTCCTGCCGGGAGTGATGCGTCAGATTGAGGCTGCCCGTAATGCTCCGCAGGGGGCCGAGGATAACCGCACCGGTGGTGGAAGCGCTATGCGTGCCCCAAGGGTAAACATCACCACGGCTCTCTCACTCCTGCCTTATATGGATGATGATTTCAAGGCTCAACTCCGTGAGGTCATTCCGGTATTCGTTGAGGATGCCAAGCGTACAGCAGAGTCAACTCCTTACGGCGTTCCCGTGGCTGGAGGATCATGGGGAGGCAGCGAGCGTGTCATCAGTTGGGCACAGAACAACTATATGGTATGGCGTTATTATCCCGATCTGATTGATCCTGAGCTGGTCCTTTCGGGCTTGAATTTCATATACGGAAACCATCCGTATTCAAATGTCTCTTTCGTTACGGCTGTTGGTGTCAACACAAAGAAAGTGGCTTACGGAAACAACCGTGCCGACTATACCTTCATTCCGGGCGGTATAGCTCCCGGACTGGTGCTTCTGCAGCCAGACCTGTTGGAGCATAAGGATGATTATCCGTTCCTGTGGGGTGAGAACGAATGCTGCACCCGCACGGTTCCGTCATATGTAACATTGTCAATCGGTGCTGAGGAGATTGCTGCGGCAATCAATAAATGAGGAAATAGTATATTATGTCAATAACGATCAAAGGCTTAAGTCATTATTACCCTAACGGTAAGAAAGCGCTTAACAACATCAATCTGGAGATACCATCGGGCATGTTCGGCCTTTTGGGACCTAACGGTGCCGGAAAGTCCACACTGATGCGGATTCTGGTAACTCTGATGGAACCCACAGAAGGCCAGATTGACGTGTGCGGATATGATCTGCGCACACAACGAAGGGAGGTAAGGCGCATATTGGGCTATCTGCCTCAGGATTTCCGTTTTTTTGCCAAGTACAAGGTACGTGAGTTCCTGGAATATGCCGCTGCGCTTTCGGGTATGACCAACTCTGCGGAGCGCGGCAAGGCAGTTGACGCCATGCTGGAGCAGGTAGGACTATATGAAGCCCGTGACAGGTTCGCTCAGAATCTGTCAGGCGGTATGAAACGTCGTCTTGGTATAGCGCAGGCGCTGATACATAAGCCTTTGGTCCTGGTTGTTGATGAACCTACCACCGGACTTGACCCGGAGGAACGTATCAGGTTCCGTAACCTGTTGAGTGAGGCCAGTTCCAAGGATACAACAATTATCCTTTCAACCCATATCGTAGGTGACATTTCCAGTTCATGTACGGAGATGGCTATGCTCAATCAGGGAGAGGTGATGTTCCGCGGATCGCCTGCCGATATGCTCAAGGAGACCGAAGGTAAAGTCTGGCGTCTGAAAGTAACGAATGATCAGTATGCTGAGATTAATCAGAAATATGCCGTGATATCTACCATACCGGATGGTCTTGGTTGGGACATCCAGGTAGTGGCAAAGAGTCTTCCGGGTTACGATGCGGTGAGTTATCCGCCAAACCTGGAGCATGCATATGTTTATTTTACGGAGATTAGGGATAAGGATTGATGTGGACAGGAATAACTAACATACGCATAGTATCCAAATACGAGACAAAACTGCTTGTCCGTGGCTGGTTCTTCAAGGTTTTCGCCTTTCTGGCATTGCTTGCATCGGTGATTCTCGGCTCCATATATATCCTGTCACCTTACCAGCAGGCTCAGATGGTAAACAGGTCTGTCATACCATACATGTTCATGCTTGTGATGAATCTGGGACAGGCTGTGGTCTCTGTGTTCCTGGCATCGGAATATCTCAAGAGGGACAAGCAACTTGATACGTCAGAGGTGTTCTACACCCGTCCGCTTACAAATGCCGAATATCTGTTGGGCAAGATGTGGGCCACACTGAAAGTATTTTTTGTACTTGATGTGGCGGTAGCGCTTATAGCTCTGGTAATGAGCCTGATTAAGTACGGATTTGCACTGGATTATCTCAGTTATCTGTGGTATTTCCTGCTGCTTTGCGTTCCTACACTTGTATTCATAGTAGGACTGTCCACCACTCTGATGCTGCTGCTTAACAACCAGGCTATAACTATGGTTATCCTGCTGGCTTATATTGGCGTGACCCTGTTCTACATAGACAATGTCTATTATTACCTTTTTGATTATATAGGTTTCAACTTGCCCATGCTAAAGTCCGTGGTAACCGGTTTCAGCGGACTCTCCAGACTGATCAATCACAGGATGTGCTATGTGTTGCTGGGCATAGGGCTTATTCTGACTGATGTATCGCTGTTCCATCGTCTGCCTAATTCCAGGTATAGCCTGCTGCCTTGGCGTATTGCTGCCGCATTGTTCCTGGCTGCAGGTTTATTTGCCGGTTTCAGGCATGTCCATTTATATAAAGTGGATGAGAGATTCAGGGCCGACATGGTGGAACTGGACAACAGATATGTGCACATCGGAGGTGCTGTGGCAGATTCATGTACGCTTTCGGTGACACAAAGCGGTGATTCCTTGAGCGTGACTGCAGAGATTACGGTAAGGCCCAAGGTAAGCACTTCACAACTGGTGTTCACTCTGAACCCGGGGTTCAATGTCAGTAGTATCAGAACTTCAGGACACGGCATGAAGTGGGAGCGTCTGATGCATCTGATAGTTCTGTCTTTTGACAGGACACTTTCCGAAGGTGAACCTGTAAGTCTGGTTATGGATTATAGCGGTAAGGCTGATGAGCGCATCTGTTTTCTGGATATCACGTCTGAAAAGATGCTTGAGAACAGCAAGGTCCTCTCCATGCTCAATGTCGGAAAGCGTTATCTTTTCCAGGATAAGGATTTCACCATGCTGACCCCTGAAAGCTACTGGTATCCGCGTCCGGGTGTGGCATACAGCAACGAGAGTCCTGAATGGCAGATTTCATACTTTACTGATTTCAAGATCAATGTAATACCCAACCCGGGAATGGTGCCTATATCGCAGGGGTTGTGTACGGCAAACGCCGACTCCAGTATGTATACTTTCAAACCTGAGTCATCACTACCGTCCATATCGCTCCTGATAGGTGATTACAGGCCCAAATCAATAACGGTTGACTCTACCTTGTATACAGTATGGGAGTTGGGAGATTGGGATGATCAGTTTGAGGTATTTGATTCAATACGTGATACAGTTCCGTACATAATCAGGAACATGCGCCGGAGTATGGAGTATAGTGCTGATATGAAGTATCCGTTCAAGCGTTTCTCGATTGTGGAGGTACCGGTACAGTTTACGTCATACAAACGGGTATGGACATCGGTCTATGAACAGTTGCAGCCTGAGATGGCACTCGTTCACGAGAGAGGTTTTGATATGGGCAGATTCCAGTTCCGTAACCAGAAACGTATGTATTCCGGCAATGGCCGTAACAACTGGAACGGTAGAAACGGAAATATGTCGGAAAAGGAGATTCTGCTCAGCATTCTCAACAACTCCATATATTTCCTAATGGAATCCGGTAATTACAGTGGCAACAGCAGGAACGGACAATGGACCATGACCCAGGTGGACAATCCTTACTTTTACCGGCCATTGTTCTACAATTTCAGATATAATGTCTACTCGTCATCCTGGCCAATGGCCAACAGAATGGTGGAGGCTATGACGGGAGGAACCCAAAACAACGGATCGGCATGGATGAGGAGAATGAACGGACTGTCCGAAGATGAGAAGGCGCTGATACTGATGAGCAAATACAGTTTTGACCGCATAATGTCAGATCCGGAGTGGGAGGATCTTGCAGACAATGCCCTGGCAATCAAGACCAAGGATTTCTTTGCTCCGGTTTCGGTGGCTGTGGGCTATGAGTCTTTGAAAGACTCCATATCTGCCAAGACAAGAGAGAGAGAATTTGCCAACGTCTCATTTGACTCAATTCTGGATTGGGTCCAGAATTATTCGGGTATAAGCCTTAAGGACAAGATTGAAGGCTGGAATGACACTGCCCGACTGGCCTGCTACAAGGTTGGAAGTCCAACAATAACTACTGTCACCACCGATACGGCAGATATATACCAGGCTGAGATTTCGTTTGAGAATATATCCGACAATCCCGGTTACGTAAACGTTGAATTCATGTTCTATGAGGTTGAGAATGCGGGTGATGAGGATAAACCCAAGAGTATGATGGTGAGCGTCGGCGCACATGAGACACGAAGGCTTGTTACGCATTGGTTCAATATTCCCGGCAGGATAAGTGTAAATACGATGCTTTCTTCAAACCTGCCTCATGATGTCAATCTTGATGGTTCGGACTGGAGTACATATGATGGCACAGAACTTGAGGAAGAAGGTGTCTATACATTGAACGGCGGTGTGGATAATACGCTTCCGGGTGAGATTATCGTCGATAATGAGGACAGAGGACTGTTCTCTCTTTCAAGGCCGCTCAGAACCGGTTATCTGTCCAAATGGATAGACAAGGCGAAGGAGAATGACAATGAATTCATATATGAGGGATTCTCCGACTGGAGAACTTACAGCCAGTGGACTCTGGTGACAGACCAGAACCTGTATGGAGATTACATCCGGTCATCATATATCATATCTCCGGGTGACGGTTCCCAGTATGCTCGCTGGAGCGTACCTCTTTCTGTTGCAGGCGTGTATGATGTATATTTCTATGCATCTCCATCCCTGTACAGCAACAATAACCGGAACCGCAGATGGAACAACAATAACAATAATAATAACAACGGCCGTAGGGTAACCAGCGACTATAATTTTGAGATTGAACAGTTCAACATGAAGGACCATGTGTCTATGAACATGTGGCGTGCCGACGAAGGCTGGAACCTGCTTGGTACATTCAGGTTTGAAGCGGATACGGTGAGGATCAGTCTCAACAACAGGTCAAGCATAAGCGTGATTATTGCCGATGCCGTGAGGATGGTCAAAAGGGAAAGATAAATAAAGAACAGCATATGATTAAAAAACAATCTTTGATTACAGCAATTGTCGTTTTGGGATTAACCGCGTCCTTCGGGACCGGAGCCAGGGCACAGATTGTACTTACCATGGAGCAGGCTCTGGAGTATAGTGCCGAGCATAATCCGGATCTTAAAAACTCCCGCATGAGCATGGAGCGCTACGAGCAGAACCTGATTGCCCAGAGGGCATCGCTGAAATCAAGGTTCTCACTTAACCTGCAGCCGCTTTCGTACTCTCAGTCACGTCAGTTTGACAGCCGTTACTCAGACTGGTACACAAACCGTTCTTTGTCATCGTCAGGTACGTTCAGCATATCGCAGCCCATAATCTGGACCGATGCTACGCTGTCTCTCAACAACAATCTGTCATGGCAGAGCAACGAATCTACCGTAGGCGGTAAGACCAACACCAACCGCGCTTTCAGTAACAGTCTTTATCTGAGTCTGAACCAGCCCCTGTTTACATATAACAGGACCAAGATGAATATGCGTCAGATAGAGATGGACTATGAGAACGCCCGCATAAGTTACGCCCTGCAGAGGCTTAACGTGGAGCGTAACATAACAAGCCAGTTCTACAGCCTGTTCATGTCACAGCAGAACCTTGCCATAAGCGAATCTGAACTTGAGAACGCCGAGAGGAACTTTAATATAATAAAGGACAAGGTGGAGGCAGACCTGACTACCAAGGATGAATACTATCAGGCAGAGCTTAACCTGGCCCAGTCACGTTCCAGCCTGGAGAACCAGAGGGTGAGTCTTGAGAACGCCAAGGATAATTTCAAGCAGGTTCTGGGAATACCTCTGGAGGAGGATATAATTGTGGTGTGCGACATTGAGGCCGAACCGGTATATGTGGATTTTGACAAAGCACTTGAGAGTGCAATGACAACCAGACTTGAGTTAAGGCAGCGTCAGATATCAAGGGAACAGCAGGAGATGTCTTTGATTCAGGTCAAGGACAATGACAGTTTCAACGGAAGCATATCACTTTCGCTCGGTATCATGGGCGATAATCCGGAATTCAACCACTTGTATGATAATCCTACCAACAATCCCCGTGTGTCTGTTTCATTCAGCGTTCCGCTTTATGACTGGGGTGCACGCAAGGCACGCATCAAGGCAGCGGAGATAGGAAAGCAGATATTTGAGCTGAGCGCCGAGGAGGAACTCAAGAGCATAGAGATGAACGTACGCAGCACCTGCCGCAGCCTGGATAATCTGGTAGGACAAATCTCTATAGCCGAGCAGAGCCAGCGTAACGCCCAGCTTACATATGACCTCAATGAGGAGCGCTACCGCAACGGCGAGCTGACCGGACTGCAGATGAACCAGTTCCAGAATCAGCTGTCAAACAGCAAGATGTCTTACACACAGGCTATCATAAACTATAAGGTCCAGCTTCTTAATATCAAGGTCCTGACCCTTTATGACTTTGAAAAGGATGAGCCGGTTGTCCCCATTGTGTATGAGCAGAGCAACAAGAAGAATAAGAAGAAATAAATAAAAAGCAACAGATATGAAATCAGGAATCAGCGTACTTTCGCTAACAGCGCTTTCTGTCCTTCTGATGACAGGGTGCAGACAAGAGAACACAATGAACCGTAATGAGATACCCACACCGGTATCCGTTTCAGACATTACCTACGGCTCGGTAAGCAGGATATTCACAACCAACAGTACAGCCATATCGAATGCCGAGGCTGAGCTGTCAACAGAGATGGCAGGCAAGTATCATCTTCAGAAAAACCCCGCAACCGGTAAACCTTACAAACTGGGTGACAGGGTCAAGAAGGGTGCTCTGATTGTACGTATTGAGGACAAATCGTATGAGAACGGCATCTCGATTGAGTCCAAACGTCTGAACCTGGAGCTTGCCGAGCAGGAACAGGCCAAGACAAAATCGCTCTACGAGAAGGGCGGTGCCACATTGACAGAAGTCAAGAACTCCGATATCAAGATCATGAACTCCCGTCTGGATTATGAGAACGCCCAGATGAATCTGGAGAAGATGAATATCCGTGCCCCGTTTGACGGTGTTATTGTCAATCTTCCTCATTTCTCTAACGAGGCAAAGGTAAATAGCGGTACATCAGTGGCTACCATCATGGACTACAGCTCGATGCTGCTTGAAATCAACCTGCCTGAGAGTGCAATCAATGAGGTCAAGGTGGGTCAGAAGGCATTCATCACCCATTATACACTTCCCAAGGATACAATCATAGGTGAGATAACAGAACTATCACCGGCTATCAGTGCCGAGACCCGTACGTTCAAGGGCAAACTTGTAATAAACAATAAAGACCTTCTTATAAGACCGGGTATGTTCGTAAAGGCCGATATCGTAACCGAGAGCCACAGCTCAACGATTGTGATACCTAAGAACATTGTCCGTAACGAGCGGAACAGACGCATAGTATTCGTTGTTGATCAGGGTATTGCCATAGCAAAGCAGATCAAATTGGGTCTTGAGGAGAAGAACAGCGTTGAGGTGCTGAGTGGTCTTGATAAGGACGATCAGTTGGTCATACGTGGTTTTGAGACCCTGAGAGACGGTTCAAAGGTTAAGATACAGAGATAAACTACACTTGAAGGGATGAAAAGACTGGTAAGTTGGGCGGTCAGGAATCCGGTTACTGTCACAATGGCGGTGCTGGCTATTCTGCTGCTCGGAAAAATATCATATGACAGGCTGAGCGTAGAGCTGCTCCCAAGCATGAACAGTCCCCGTCTGTTTGTTGAGATTGACGCCGGCGAGCGTCCTCCCGAAGAGATTGAGAAACAGTTCGTGCGCAGCATGGAGTCTCAGATTGCCCGTCAGAGTGACGTGCGCAATGTCTCATCGGTAGTAAAGGTGGGTACGGCCAGGATAACGGTTGAATACGCCTGGAGAAAGAATATGGACGAGGCGTTCCTGGATCTGGAGAAGGCCATGAGTAGCTTCTCTCAGGACAGTCGTGTCACAGACCTCAGGATTTCACAGAAAGATCCGACCACTGCGCCTATCATGATAATCGGTTTCTCCAATCCGGACATTACTGATATGGCTGAACTCCGCAAGGTGGCCGACTCATACGTGAGCAATGAACTGATGCGAGTTGAAGGCGTGGCCGATGTGTCACTGGCCGGAGATGAGTTCACCAACCTGGTCATAGAAGCCGATCCGTATAAACTGAAGGCTTTTAATATCACCGTTGACAATATTTCGTCACGTATTCAGGAAAATAATCAGAGGGTATCCGGCGGCAGGATATCTGAGCAGGGTTTCCAATATCTTGTGACCGGATCCAATACGCTGACAGATGAGGCAGCGTTCGGCAATATCATAGTGGGATACAAGAACACTGAGGCCCAACAGGGGCAGGTGGGCGAATTCGCATCGGCCAGCATGGCTCCCATTTACCTGCGCGATGTGGCAACCATCCACTTTGAGAACCGAGACCCTGAGAATATCGTCAGGGTGAACGGCAACAGGAGCATAGGCATATCTGTATTCAAGGAGATGGATTACAACACGGTCAAGGCCGTGGAGGGTATCAAAACCAGTCTCAGTAAGATACGCAAGTCTCTGCCCGGATATGATTTTATCGTAATCAGTGACCAGGCAACTTTCATCAACAACTCAATAGGTGAGGTAAAGAACAGCGCATTGCTAGGCATACTGCTGGCGGTCATCGTGCTGTTTGTATTCTTGCGCAGGATAGGGACCACGCTTATCGTGGCAGTTTCAATACCTGTTTCCATCATAGCCACATTCAACCTGATGTTCTTCAGCGGACTGACCATCAACATCCTGACATTGGGCGGACTTGCATTGGGCGCGGGTATGCTGGTGGATAATGCCATAGTGGTAATTGAAAGCATATTCAGGAATCAGGAGCGTGGACTGTCCGTACGTGATGCTGCTGTCACCGGAACTTCCGAGGTTGCCGGTGCGGTATCGGCATCAACCCTTACTACTATAGTGGTGTTCCTGCCGATAGTTTATCTGCATGGTGCAACCGGTGAGCTTTTCAAGGATGAGGCTTGGACTGTTACGTTCTCACTGCTTTCATCACTGTTTGTGGCCATTCTGGTTATTCCAACGCTGTACGACAAGATATTCGGACGCAAGAAGGCTGTTCCACTCAAGAATTTCAGTTCTGTCAATATCAAGGGTTACGGTTCATTCCTGAAGAGGCTTGTACAGAAACGCTGGTGGGTGATAATTGCATCAGTCATCCTGGTGGTCGGAACAGTATTCCTGCTGCCTTATGTGGGTACGGAATTCATGCCCAAGACCGAGGACAATACCATCAACGTAAAGGTGCGTATGGCCGAGGGTACCAGCCTGGAACGCACATCGTCCACAATTGAGAGCCTTGAGAATCTGGTGTTTGACCTGTCACAGGACAGTGCTTGTCTGATATACACGCATGTGGGTCCCGGTGCATCGTCACAGAACCTGGATTTTGAGGGTGAGAATACCGCATCGATGAAGATACAGTTATCCAAGGCATCGGCTGTTACTCCAGACCAGCTAGCCGAGATACTTTCGTCCTATATAGACGGTGTAGAGGGAATGGAACTGACGTTCGCTCAGGATGATAACTCATTGAGTTCCATGATGGGATCCGAGGACGCTCCGCTGGTAGTGGAGATAAAGGGCGAGGACCTTGATATGCTGTCCGTGCTAACCAGTCAGGTAAAAGCGGCAGTTGATTCTATCGACTGTCTTTATAATGTGGAGAGTTCGCTGGCAGGTGGTGCTCCGGAGATCATCATTACGGTGGACCGCGCCCTGGCAGGTATGAACAACATAAACGTATCAACCATAATAACCCAGATACAGCAGCATCTTGACGGCCGTGCAGCAGGACAGATGGATTACAAGGGCGATATGAGGGATATCAGCATTAAGGTTCCGGGAGTGTCACTGGCTGACCTTAACAGCATGGTGATTACATCCGGTCAGAAGGACTACCGTCTGGCTGAGTTGGCAAGGATTAGTGAGAGTACCGCCCCCAAGGAGATTTATCGCCTGAACCAGAACCGTGTGACGCGCGTCACCGCCGATATAGATGAGTCAGTATCATTGGACAAGGCAGCCCAGCGCACCCGCCAGGCTGTATCCGGCATAGAACTTCCGCAGAACTACTCCATAACTGTGACAGGTGAGGAGGAGCGTCGTGCCGAATCAATGAACAGCCTTCTGCTGGCATTGGTGCTGTCTATAGTGCTGGTATATATGGTCATGGCATCACAGTTTGAATCACTGCTGCATCCGTTCACCATCCTGCTGACCATACCTCTGGCTTTGGTCGGTGCGGTACTGATGTTCCTGGTGACAGGCGTTACTGTCAATATCATGGGTATAATAGGTATGGTGATGCTGGCCGGTATCGCGGTCAACAACTCCATCATCCTGGTGGACCGCATAGGACAGCTCAAGGATGGCGGCCTGAGCCTGACCGATGCCATAGCAGAGGCAGGACAGCAGCGTATCCGACCCATCCTGATGACCAGCCTTACCACAATCCTGGCACTTGTTCCTATGGCACTTGGACTGGGAGACGGAGCATCACTGAGTTCTCCGATGGCCATTGCCGTGATAGGTGGTCTGTTAACCTCGACTCTGCTGAGTCTTGTGGTGATACCCTGTGTGTATTATGTGTTTGAGAGCGCTAAAGTTAGAATTACTGGGAAATGAATTCCAAGTCATTTATTGACAGAAGGGTAACAATCTGCATGGTTCTGGTGGCGATGACGCTGCTGGGCTATTTCTCGTACAAGCAGTTGCCGGTGGAGTTGCTGCCCAATACCGAGTTGCCCCAGCTCTATGTTTCAGCATCATCGCGCAGCGACCTTAGTCCTGCATACATGGAGCAGCAGGTCATTATCCCGCTTGAGGGGGCCATCAGTGCAGTGGGTGGCGTTGAGAATATGGAATCGACAGTATCCGGCAGACAGGGCTCCATAAGGGTCGATTTCAAGAGAGGTACCAATCTTAAGATGACCACCGTAAAACTTCAGGAGAAAATCGCTTCAATAAGGTCCGATTTCCCATCTGATGTGTCGGTGAATGTCCAACAGGCCAATGTCAACGGCATAAGCAACCAGTTCATGTCGCTTCAGGTTCGCGGATTGGGTGGCGTGGACCGCTTGAGGGCCATTGTTGATAAGGATGTGGTACCGCGTCTGGAGAGCATAGACGGTATTGCAGGCGTTACGGTCTATGGAGGTAGGGTCAAATCCATCGAGATCCGCTCCAATCCTGAGGCCATGAGCGCATTGCATATATCCAACTCGCAGATAAGCCAGGCACTTAGTCAGTATAATCAGGAGCGTACGTTCCTTGGTTTCATCAGTGAGCCGGACAGGAAATACTATGTTCAGTTGGATGCCAACTATGACGATGTGTCACAAGTGGAGAATCTGGTAGTTGCCCAGGGACCTGTATACCTGAAGAATGTAGCCACTGTATTCTTTGACTACAAGGAGGAGACTACCATAAGCCGTGTGAACGGCATGGATGCCATCTCGGTATCGCTGGTCAACGGAGCCGGCGAGAACCTGCTGGACCTGTCCAAGAGGACTCTTAAACGTATCAATGAGGTTAACCGGGAGGTGGCAGCCCAGGACCTGCAGCTTGTAGTCCAGTCCAACTCGGCAGACCAGATCAGCAACAACATATCCCAGATAGTTAAACTGGCCCTTATAGGCGGATTGCTGGCAATTCTGGTCTTGTGGTTCTTTCTGCGCAACCTGAGCCTTGTATTTTTCATAGCATTGTCAATACCGGTCTCTGTATTATCGGCATTCAATATATTCTATGCAGCCGGAATATCCATCAACACCCTGACTCTGTTGGGTATTGCGTTGGCCATAGGTATGTTGTTGGACAGCAGTATAGTGGTACTGGAGAACATCTATCGTCTGGCCTCTATGGGAATGCCACCGCGACTGGCGGCATTGCAAGGGGTAAAGGAGGTCCGCAAGGCACTTGTCGCATCAACGCTTACCACAATAACGGTGTTCCTTCCGTTTGTATTCTCGGATGAACCCATGATCAAGCTACTGGGCAGGAACATCGGATTCTCCATCATATCGACGCTGATATTCTCACTTCTGGTGGCTGTCACCTTCATTCCTATGGCAACAGCAGCAATGATGGAGCGCGGAGGTGGCGGGAACAGCGTTTTCTTCAGGAAGATGTCTATCCATGACCGTCCGTTGCAGATGTATTCCACGCTGCTTAAGACCGCTTTGCGTAAGCCGGGACCGACAGTTGGTACTGCGGTTGCCGTTCTGGTTATTGCATTCATATTCGCACTGTCCCGCAATACCGGCCAGAACCGACAGGTGGACAGTGACCGGATAAATGTGACCATCACCATGCCCAGCGGCAGCACACTGGACGATACGGATCAGGCAACAGCCATGCTTGAGGCCCGTCTTGACAGTTTTGCCCTGAAGAAGGATGTTATGAGCCGTATCCAGGAGGAACAGGCATCAATCACAGTGACCCTCCAGGACGGTTACAACAAGAAGGGCGGCATGACCATAAGCCAGATTGTAGAGCAGTTGGGCGAAGAACTTGCACTTGAGAATGAGATAGATGTCCGTGTAACTCCGGGCTATGCCAGAGGAAATCAGAATGCATCCGGACTGAGTTCAATTACCCGGTTCATGAGCGTGCTTGGTGTGGGAGATAACACGGAGAGGATAGTGGTAAAGGGTTCCGATACCGAGACTATGCGCGTAGTATCCAACAACCTCAGGTACTATCTTGAACAGTTGGATTTTATACGTAATGTCAGGGTTGATAATCCCGGTGGCCGGCGTGAGGTACAACTTACCTTTGACCCGGTGGCTATGGCGTCTTACAACATCAGCAACCAGGCTGTGACCTCAGCATTGGGGTCGCTTAACCGTTCCACAAGCACCGGAGCCAGTTTCAAGGTCGGAACCGATGAATATGACATTGTCATAATGGATGACCTCACAGAAGAAGAGGAGGAAGCCGGACGTTGGGAAAAGACCTTGGATGATTTGCGCCGTGTCATAGTAACAGATGCTAACGGCGGCACTCATGAACTGCAGCAGATAGCAAATATCCGCCTGAGCCGCGGACCGTCGGAGGTGCGCCGTGTCAACCGTGACCGTCGTGTCAACGTAACCTATTCAATATCTCAGAGTGAGGATCTGCCCAAGGATGTCCTGGACGGTTACCATGACCAGATTGATGACCTGATTGCCAACTACAACCTGCCTTCAGGTCTGGCACTTGAGGTGCAGCGCGGCGATGACTCCACAAGTGAGTTCAAATTCCTGATACTGGCATCCATCATACTGATATTCATGATACTGGCATCGGCATTCGAGTCACTTACCACACCGGTGGTACTGCTGTTCTCTATACCTTTGGCCGCTATCGGTTCACTGCTGGCACTGCTCCTGTCCGGCAACAATCTTATGAATGCCAATACGCTGACAGGATTCCTTATCCTGCTAGGTGTTGTGGTCAACAACGGTATCATACTGATAGACTACTCATCTACACTGCGTCGAAGGGGCTACGGTCGCATGAGGGCTATCATGACCAGCGGATACTCGCGTCTGAGGCCTATCTGCATAACTACCATCACCACCATAGTCACGCTTATCCCGATGGCTATGGGTGACAATGAGTATGCAGGTGCGATAGGTGCTCCGTTTGCGCTGACTGTAATCGGAGGTCTTACCTTCTCCGCAATACTGACACTGCTGCTTATTCCTACGCTCTACATATCGTTTGAGAACATGAGAGCCTGGTATAAGGGACTTGGCCGATACACCCATATCCTGCACATTGTAATATTTGCTGTAGGCGTGATAGCAATTATTTCGGGCGTAAGAGGCATATTCAAGATATTGCTTTACATAATGCTGCTGGCATTGCTGATACCGGGAGTGACATATTTTGTAAAGAGTTCTGTCAGGATAGCACGTAAGGATATTGTCAAGCCTGATGAGCCGATAGTGATAGAGGTACGTAACCTGGTCAAGGTGTATGACTGGTACAGTCTGTTCCTGCGTCAGTGGCGGAGCGGACTCAACATACGCCGGCGTCTGGGACTCTCGCGCAGTTTCCGTCACGCTAAGGATTTCGTGAGCCTGATATGGCAAGTGGTGGTTTTTGCATACACAGGCTATCTGGCAGGATGGTATTTTGAGAAACAGGGTTGGATCCTGCTGATGACTATCATTACGTTGGCAGGTCTGAACAATATCATCAAGGCTGTTCTTGAGTATATTGATTTTAATTTCAGGAAAGGCAAATGGGTTACGTCGGTTATCAGGAAGATCCTTTATTGGGTTCTGCCGATATGTACCATGCTGTTCCTGAATACCCGCATTGAGAGCAAGGGATTCATGATATTCATTGCGGCAGTCTGGTTGCTTGGCCTGTTTATCCGCAAGACATCGGATTATCTCTATGACAACAACATCAATGTGGAGCGTCTTGATGGTGAAACCGCCAGAATGAGACGTGCTTGGTTCCTGTTCGTCAAGAGCATACCTATCATCGGTAAACGCAAGAAACCGTTCAAGGCACTTCGTGGAGTATCGTTCGAGATTCACAGCGGAATGTTCGGCCTGCTGGGCCCCAACGGAGCCGGCAAGTCCACGTTCATGCGCATTGTGACCGGTATCCTCAAGCAGAGCTACGGAACGGTGTTCATCAACGGTATGGATACACTCAAGTACAGGGAGGAGCTTCAGAGCCTTATCGGATTCCTGCCTCAGGAGTTCGGCATGTACGAAGCCATGAGTGCGTGGGATTTCCTGGATTATCAGGCTATTCTGAAGGGTATAACCGATGATAAGATCCGTAAGGAGAGACTTGAGTATGTGCTGACTTCGGTACATATGTATGAGCAGAGGAATGCTGCCATAGGATCATTCTCGGGTGGTATGAAACAGCGTATAGGTATTGCGCTCATACTGCTTAACCTGCCGCGTATCCTTGTTGTCGATGAGCCTACCGCAGGTCTTGATCCCAGGGAGCGTATCAGGTTCCGTAACCTGCTGGTAGAGTTGAGCCGTGACCGTATCGTGATATTCTCAACCCATATCATTGAGGATATAGCCAGTTCATGTAACCAGGTTGTGGTCATTGAGAAGGGCTCGCTCAAGTACTTTGGAGAGCCTAACGACATGGTTAACCTGGCCAAGGACAAGGTCTGGCTGTTTGACATTGAGGCTTCACGTCTGGGTGAACTGGACGAGAAACTCATTGCCAACCATATCCAGGACGGCGACAAGGTCAAGGTGCGTTATATATCACCCACATGTCCGTTCCCGGGCGCCGAGCCGGCAGAACCCAATCTGGAGGATGCTTACCTGTGCCTATTGAAAAACTTATAAACAGTTGTCATTATGTCGGTATTCAATACAGTGAAATCATACGCCCGTCTGTGCGTATACAACATGAGGATAATATTCTCAGGCAAGTTCATCTGGTTCCTGCTGGTGGGCTTGGCGCTGTTTTTTTTCCTGATGTATTCAGCTGCAGCCAGGGGAACTACTTTGAGCCATGGTATGGTATATAACCAGCTTATCATACCGGGGCTGCTGCTGGTGTTCTATCCTGCATGTTTCGGTATTCAGAATGATGCCGATCACCGCATACTGGAACTGCTGTTCGGCATCCCCAACTACATGTATAAGGTGTGGCTTTTCAGACTCTTGATGATTTACGTTGAGGTATATCTGATCCTTGTGGCATATGCTTTCTTGGCCAGGATATTGCTCTATCCGGTGCAGCCGTTCTCAATGGCAGCCCAGCTGATGCTACCCGTCATGCTCTTTGGCAATCTGGCATTCCTGTATTCCACGCTCATCCGCAACGGAAACGCCGCCGCCGTGCTCTCCGTGCTGACCGTAATACTGGCGCTGGTGTTGGGAAATGTCCAGCTGGTTGAGAACAAGGTGTGGGACCTGACCATCAATCCCTATGAGGAGCCGGAGAACATCAACGCTGCCATCTGGAGCATGATCCTGCTAAAGAACCGCATCCTGATGGGCGTAGCCGCCATAGTCTTCCTGATGTCCGGCCTGCTGGGCCTTCAGAACAGGGGCAAGTTCCTGGGGTAAAATTATTTGGATAATATTCCAGTAAATATTAACTTTGGCATATCAGTCACAATTGTGGCTGATATGCTTTTTGTGGTATAACCAATTAAAATTTTGAGAATATGACAATTAAGGATTTACAGCCCAAGATCGTTTGGGATAACTTTTACGGTATTACGCGTCAGCCGCGTCCTTCAAAGCATGAGGAGAAGATCCGTGCATGGCTTCTGGAATGGGCTAAGCAGCATAATATTGAGGCTTTTGCCGATGAAACCGGTAACGTGATCATGCGCAAACCTGCCACTCCGGGCATGGAGAACATCAAGGGTGTTATCATGCAGGGCCATATGGATATGGTTCCCCAGAAGAATGCCGATGTAAAGCATGACTTTGAGAAGGATCCTATCGAGACCTGGGTTGATGGCGAGTGGCTCAAGGCTAAGGGCACAACGCTTGGTGCCGATAACGGTCTGGGCGTGGCTCTGGCGTTGTCTGTTCTGGAATCGGACGATATCAAGCACGGTCCGCTGGAACTGCTGGTAACATATGATGAGGAGACCGGTATGACCGGTGCACAGGCTCTCAAGCCGGGTGTGCTAAAGGGTGAGATCCTGCTCAACCTTGATTCAGAGACCGAGGGTGAGATCTACGTGGGCTGTGCCGGTGGTCTGGATGCATCAGTCAAGGGCACATACGAGCGTAAGCCCGAGCCCAAGGGTTGGCTCTGCTACAGTCTGGCCGTAAAGGGATTCCAGGGCGGTCACTCAGGTATGGATATCATACTGTGCCGCGCCAATGCCAATAAGGTAGGTGCGCGCGTAATGTACGCTCTGCTCACCAAGGCCGATGTCAAGCTGATAGATATGGAGGGCGGCACACTGCGCAACGCTATTCCGCGTGAGTGCTTTGCAACCGTTTACGTTGATCCTGCCAAGCTGGATGTTGCCAAGAAGGTAGTGGCCGATGTATTCGCAGAGGTTAAGGCCGAGTATGCCGCTACCGATCCCGGCTGCAACTATGTGTTTGAGCCTTACCAGTGCGCTCCGGGTGAGACTTGTGATCCCGACGAGTGCCTGTACGTAGAGGAGGGTACTGCTCTGCGTTATATCCAGGCTATCCTGGCTTGCCCGGACGGCGTGGAGCGCATGAGCGACCAGATGCCCGGACTGGTTGAGACATCGAACAACATGGCTATGGTCAAGATATATAAGGGTGAGTTCTTTATCGGCAACCTGCTGCGCAGCTCTGTTGATAGTGCCAAGGAACTTCTGGCTCTGCGCGTTCGCAGCGTAGCCGAGCTTGCAGGCTGCAAGGTAGAGCTTACCGGAGGCTACTCAGGCTGGGCACCCAATGCCGCATCACCCATTCTGCATGTGATGAAGGAGGAGTATAAGAAGATGTTCGGCACCGAACCCAAGGTTATGGCTATCCATGCTGGCCTGGAGTGCGGTATCCTGAGCGGTGCATACCCCAACTGGGATATGGTATCGTTCGGCCCCACACTCATGAGCCCCCATTCACCCGATGAGCGCTGCTACATCCCGTCCGTCCAGAAGGTCTGGGACTACCTGAAAGCAGTTCTCGCTGCCATACCTGCCAAATAAAAAAAACTCGGACCGGAAGGCCCGAGTTTTTTTTCGGAAATTGGGGTTGTTGGCAGTAGAAACCGTCGCCACCCTCGGCGCGTTAGAGGGAGGGGCCCGCCGCGAAGCGGTGGGAGGGATAGGGCCGTAGGCCCGTAGTTTCTACGTCAATAACCCCAATTTCCGCTGAGTATTAAATAGAGAGGCCGAAGGTTTTCTTGATGGGACTCATTACGAACATGGACTGGATGGAGCCTACGGTATCGGTGGTGCCCAGTACGTTCATGATGAACTCCTTGTAGGAGCGCATATCGGGGCAGTAGACCTTGAGCAGGTAGTCAAACTCGCCGGATATGTTGTAGCACTCTGCCACCTCTTTCATATTACGCGCGGCCTCCTCAAAACTGTGGGCGGTATCGCGAGTCATCTCACGCAGTTTGACGCAGCAGAATACCACGAATCCCAGGTTGAGTTTTTCGGGGTCCAGCACTGCTATATACTTCTTTATATAGCCCTCGCGCTCCAGACGTTTCTGGCGCTCAAAAACGGGGGTGGTGGAAAGGTGCACCTTGGCGGCCAGTTCCTTGGTCGTTAAGCGTGAATTATCCTGCAGGCAGGTAAGGATTTTGATGTCTGTGGCATCCAGCTCGCCGGCTTTGGGCTCAATCAGAGTTGAAATATTCTCCTTTTCCATAGTTTATTGTCGTAATAGTTAGTTTATTTTCTTTGAATTTGTGCAAAGGTAGGAAGTTTTTCCTTAATAATGCAATGTGTTTGGTGGAATTTTCTATCGGCCGTAACTTTGCGACAGAAATCGCGAAGAAAGGCTACGCTCGGTATAAACAAACAAGCTTGTTTCTACTCTCGCTTGCACTTTCTTTGCACCAGAAACAGAAAAGAAATAACAAACAAAAATATACAACTATGGCAAACAACAAACTTCATCTTGAGACTCTGGCACTTCATGTAGGCCAGGAGCAGCCCGATCCCGCGTCCGATGCACGCGCAGTACCTATCTATCAGACCACATCCTATGTGTTCCGCAACTCACAGCACGCCGCCGACCGTTTTGGCCTGCGTGATGCCGGTAACATATACGGCCGTCTGACCAACTCCACACAGGATGTATTGGAAAAGCGCATAGCAGCCCTTGAGGGTGGCGTAGCCGGTCTGGCAGTGGCATCGGGTGCTGCCGCAGTAACATACGCCCTGCAGAACATTGCCCAGGCCGGTGACCACATCGTGGCAGCCGACAATCTGTACGGCGGTTCGTTCAACCTGATAACACACACACTTTCAACCCAGGGCATAAGCAACACCATCGTTAAGGTGAATGACCTGGAGGCTCTTGAGGCAGCCATCCGCCCCAACACCAAGGCTATCTATGCCGAGACATTCGGTAACCCCAACAGCGATGTCACCAACCTGGAGGCCGTAGCAGCAGTTGCCCACAAACACGGCATTGTATTCATCGTGGATAACACATTTGCACCTATTCTTATCCGTCCGCTGGAGCACGGAGCCGATATCGTGGTTCATTCCGCAACCAAGTTCATTGGTGGTCACGGTTCATCTCTGGGTGGCGTTATCGTTGACGGCGGTACATTCAACTGGAAGGCCAACCCTGACAAGTATCCCACACTGGCCAAGCCCGATCCCTCTTACCATGGTGCAGTATTTGCCGATGTGGCCGGTGCAGCCGCATTCGTAACACGTATCCGCGCCGTCATCCTGCGCGATACCGGTGCCGCCATCAGCCCATTTAACGCCTGGATACTGCTGCAGGGTGTTGAGTCACTGCCTCTGCGCATAGAGCGTCACGTGGAGAACGCACTCAAGGTAGTGGATTACCTGGCTAAGAACCCCAAGGTGGCCAAGGTCAACCATCCTTCACTTCCCAATCATCCGGATCATGAACTCTACAAGAAGTATTTCCCTAACGGTGGAGGATCTATATTTACATTCGAGATCAACGGCACCCAGGAGGATACATGGAAGTTCATCGACTCACTGCAGATATTCTCACTGCTGGCCAATGTGGCCGATGTAAAGAGCCTTGTGATACATCCTTACACAACCACACACTCTCAGATGACATCCAAGGAGCTGGCCGAGCAGCACATCACTCCTACAACGGTACGTCTTTCAATCGGTGTAGAGCATGTTGACGACATTATTGCTGATCTTGATCAGGCTTTTGCCAAAATATGATAATAAATCTAAGTTGTTTTAAGTTTTAGCTAATTTTGCTGTGTATTCACCACTCCTGCAAAGGGTTGGTGAATATGCGGTTTTATAATAAAGAGTATAAGATGCCTCTTAAATTACCTGATAAACTGCCTGCAATAGAGATCCTGAAAGGGGAGAATATCTTTGTGATGGATACCAGCCGCGCCACCAGCCAGGATATCCGTCCGCTGCGTATTGTGGTGCTCAACCTGATGCCCATCAAGATTACCACCGAGACTGACCTGATACGTCTGCTCTCCAACACGCCTCTGCAGATTGAGCTCAAGCTGATGAAACTGCGCAGCCATACTTCCAAGAATACTCCTGTGGAGCACATGAAGGTGTTCTATGAGACTTTTGAGAGCATGCGTGACCAGAAGTTTGACGGATTTATTGTGACCGGCGCCCCGCTGGAGCAGATGGAGTTTGAGGAGGTCTCATATTGGGATGAGCTTACGGAGATATTTGACTGGGCCCGCACCCATGTGACATCGACATTATATATATGCTGGGCTGCGCAGGCTGCAATGTACCATTTCTACGGTGTACCTAAGTATCCGCTTGCAGAGAAGATGTTCGGCATATTCAAACATAACACTATTGATGAGCCGCTGCCTATATTCCGCGGGTTTGATGATGAGTTCTATGCTCCTCACAGCCGTCACTCTGAGGTTCGCAGGGAGGATATACTTAAGCATCCGGAGCTCAAGATACTGTCGGAGTCTGATGAGGCGGGGGTGTTTATGGTTTCGGCGCGGGGCGGGCGTGAGATTTTCATTACCGGTCACATGGAGTACTCGCCCGATACTCTGGACAAGGAGTACAGGCGTGACTTGGATAAAGGGCTGCCCATTGCCATGCCTAAGCATTATTACCGCAATGATGATCCGGCACAGAAGCCTTTGGACCGTTGGCGCGCTCATGCAAACCTTTTATACGCCAACTGGCTCAACTATTACGTTTATCAGGAGACTCCTTATAATCTACAGGAGATTCAATAACGCTTTACTATCCCTTTTGGGGACGCTCCGCTCCGAGGCTTCCGCTGAACTATCCCCTTTGGGGACACAACGTTCCGAGGCTTCCGCTGAACTATCCCCTTTGGGGACACAACGTTTCGTGGCTTCCGCTGAACTATCAGGTTAGGGAGACAACGCTCCGAGGCTACTCCGCCTCCCTTCCGGACCCTAAACGCCGAACGCCTCCCTTTTAATTCCCTTCGGGACTTAACGGTCGTTGAACGAAGCGGCGTTCTTAACGGGATCCTCCAGGGGGCTCCGCTTACGCCTCTCCACGATGCTCCCTAACCTGATAGTTCAGCTACTGCAACTGGAAAGATTTGCTCTGATTTTTGTAACATTTTTCTTGGGGTTTCGTCTTTAGGGTGTATTTGATGAAACTTAATACTTATACAATATGAAGACAGGATCTTATTTGATTTTTGCTGTTTGTGCTTTGTTCAATTCTTGTGTTTTTTCTGATGCTCAGGTTGTCTGGCTCTCTACCAGAAATATGGATTTTACTGACTGTGACCGTGAGGAGCGGCAGGTGAAGGAATTTGCCGGTATCAGGAATACATGTCCGTTTGATGTGATTTATGAGCAGTCCGATGAGCAGTACGTTATTGTGGAGGGAGACGAGGAGTATTTCGGTCGTCTGCATACGGATGTAAGTAAAGGAATCCTTGAGATTTCGATTGATCCGGCGCGTTACCGCAATGTTCGTCTTAGAGTAAAGGTTGGATCGCCGGAGATCAGTCATATCAGTATGTCCGGCAGCGGTAGCATTTTCTGCAAGACGGATATTGAGGCTGATGGAGAACTGACTATTAAGGTTTCGGGTAGCGGTGATATATTTGCCGATAATATCAGTTGCGACATTCTTGAATCTTCGGTGTCAGGTTCAGGTGTGATAAAGGTGTCATATGTAGAGGCCGATATGGTGAATGTTAGTGTTGCAGGAAGCGGAGACTGGGATGCATCCCGGATTGAATCAGAAGACCTGAATATAGTAGTGTCCGGATCCGGGGATGTTGAGATAACAAAAGTGGATATTGACGGTACTCTTAATGCAAGCGTGAAAGGTAGCGGCGACATAGATGTCAGCGGTTATGCAAGCAATGTGATAGCCAGAGTTGGCGGATCGGGCGATATCTCGGGCCGCCTCAAATATGACAATATCTCCAAGACACGCTCAGGTAGCGGTGATATAGATTGGTAATAGTTTGACAATAAACAAAAACGGCTGACGGAATTCCGTCAGCCGTTTTTATTGTTTAATATTCAAATACTCCGTATTCGCTGTGGATTGTCAGATGCGTATGATCAGACTGTTCTATGCGGCCGATGATCTGGGCATCGATACCGAATGACTTGCTGATGTCTATTACCTGCTGGGCGAATTCCCCAGGCAGGTAGACCTCAAAGCGGTGACCGCAGTTGAATACCTTGTACATCTCTTTCCACTCTGTCTTGCTCTGCTCCTGTATGGTGCGGAACAGCGGCGGGATGGGGAAGAGGTTATCCTTGATTACGTGTACTCCGTCAACAAAGTGCAGTATCTTGGTCTGGGCACCGCCTGAGCAGTGAACCATTCCATGAATCTGCGGGCGCAGTGCATCGAGCAGCTTCTTTACCACCGGAGCGTATGTGCGGGTGGGAGAGAGTACCAGCTTGCCGGCATCCAGAGGTGAATCCTTGACAGCATCGGTGAGATTCAGACCGCCTGAATATACAAGTTCCTCGGGTACTGCGTGGTCATAGGTTTCGGGGTATTTTCTGGCTATGTCCTTGCCGAATACGTCGTGGCGGGCACTGGTAAGACCGTTGCTGCCCATACCGCCGTTGTACTCCTTCTCATATGTAGCCTTTCCGAACGATGCCAGGCCTACAATCACGTCACCCGGACGGATGTTGGCATTGTTGATCACGTCACTGCGTTTCATGCGGCATGTAACTGTACTGTCCACGATTATGGTGCGTACCAGATCACCTACATCGGCAGTCTCACCGCCTGTGGCATATGCACCTACACCCATCTCGCGGAGTTCGGCCAGAAGCTCATCGGTACCGTTTATTATGGCGCTGATTACGCTGCCGGGAACAAGGTTCTTGTTACGGCCGATGGTTGAACTTACCAGAATGTTATCGACAGCACCAACGCAGAGCAGGTCATCGATATTCATGATAAGGGCATCCTGTGCAATACCTTTCCATACGGACAGGTCGCCGGTCTCTTTCCAGTAGGCGTATGCCAATGAAGACTTGGTACCTGCACCGTCGGCGTGCATTATGTTGCAATACTCGGGGTCACCGCCCAGGATATCGGGGATAATCTTACAGAAGGCCTTGGGATAAAGACCTTTGTCTATGTTTTTGATGGCGTTGTGCACATCCTCCTTGGATGCAGATACGCCACGCAGCATATAACGTTCGTTTGATTCCATCAGAATTCTACTTTGGGAGCCTTGTTTGCACCTTCCTCGGCCTCGAAATAGGGTTTTTTCTCAAAGCCGCGCATACCGGCTATGATGCTCTGCGGGAATTTGCGGATAAAAGTGTTGTAACCGTTGGCCGACTCGTTGAAGTTGCGGCGCTCTACGGCAATGCGGTTCTCGGTACCCTCAAGCTGTGCCTGCAGCTCCTTGAAATTCTCATTGGCCTTGAGTTCGGGATATGACTCGCTGATGGCAATCAGACGGCCAAGTGCACCTCCAACCTCATTCTGTGCCTTCTGGAACTCCTTAAGCTGATCGGCTGTCATATCTTCAGGGTTGACAGTGATCGATGTTGCCTTGGCGCGTGCATTCACTACGGCCTCAAAGGTAGATGTCTCATGTGCGGCATAGCCCTTTACTGTGTTTACAAGGTTGGGGATAAGGTCAGCGCGACGCTGGTAGACGTTCTCCACGTTGCCCCATGCCTTACTTACGTTCTCCTCCATTGTCACCATCTTGTTATTGATGCCGATGGCCCAGATAACAACCAGAATGATTACACCAATGATAATCCAAGTACTTTTCTTTTTCATCTTTCTATAGTTTTATCAGTTTACTTTCTGTTTAAAAACGTGATCCGGCACCTCCACCGCCAAAATGGCCTCCTCCGTAACTTCCGCCAAAATGGCCTCCTCCGCCTCCGAATCCGCCACCTCCGATGTGTGGACCGCCTCCGATATGTCCTCCGCCGCTATTACCGGTAGAGTAGTACGATGTGCGGTTCCTGGACATTATATATCCGCAGTGAGTACATTTGAAGGTAATGAGTTCCTTCTTGACACCATTATGCTTTGATATAGTTGATATGCCAACCTGCTTGAGCGCAATCTGTCCGCATCTGGGACACTTACGGCTTCTGCGGTCAAACAATAGAATTAATCCTGCTATTACAATAAATAATCCGATTATTGTGATGAGTCCTGCAATTACCGCCATCTTGTCCGTCTCATCATCATCGTTCTCATACTCGCCATTCAGCAGAATCTCTTTCAGCGCCTCGGCGCCTGCAACCATACCTGCATCCCAGTCATTATCGGCAAAGTAGCTGTTCATGTAACGCTCCTGGACACGCTTGCATAAGGCGTCAGGAAGTATTCCTTCAATGCCGTAACCGGTTGCAAACTGCACACAGCGCTCACCGGTACTGAGCAGGATTACAAGACCGTTGTCCGAACTGGACCGGCCTACACCTACGGTCTCACCCAGCTGGTGGGCAAACTCAAAGCAGTCATCCGGGTCGATGTCTGTTAAAACGGCTATCAATGACTGGATGCCGGTGCTGTCCTCGATTGTGCGGAAGGCGGCGTCTATACGGTCTACTGCCGATTGTGACAATATACCGTCAGGATTGCATACGTAACGGTTCCTGTCCTCAAGGTGGACAGGCCTGATATCGGACGGCTTGTATACCTTGGCTGAGGCCGACAGGGTGCCCAGTATCAGAAACAGTACGAATGACAACCTTTTCATCTTTCAGTTATTCTCCAATTCTGTCCCAGATCTGCCAGGCTGCAACAGCCTGCTGCTCAAGCATATCCTTACCTCCCTTGGCGGTAGCCCCATGCTCACGTCCCTTTTTCATGAATAGCGTCTCGTCTGGGTTGGCTATCACGTCAAGCAGCAGATGCTTATCGGACAGGAATCCGTATGGAATATCAGGGCACTGGTTTACATCGGGCCACATACCCATGGGAGTGCAGTTTACTATCACGTCATACTCTTCCATTACCGAAGGTGAGAGCTCATAATAACCCATGATTTCAAAGTTAGAGTTGCGTGATACAAACTTGTTCTCTATTCCCATCTTGTCAAGGGCAAACTTTACAGCCTTGGATACGCCTCCTGTTCCCAGGATGAGCGCCTTGCTGTGGCCCTCCAGCAGCTCACCGAATGATTTGGTGAAACCTGTCCAGTCGGTATTGTAACCTACCAGCTCAACTCCTCCGTCCCGGTGCAGCACCTTTACGGTGTTGACTGCGCCGATAGCCTTTGCCGTCTCGTCCAAACGGTTCAGGTAGGGAATTATATCCTGCTTGTAGGGTATTGTGACGTTGAATCCGCACAGGTTGGGATATTTCTCTACCAGCTTGGTCACATCCTCAATACTCTCAAGTTCATAATTGTTGTAGTGGGCGTTTATATGCTGCTCACGGAAGAACTTGTTGAATCGGATCATGGATGTGGAGTGGGCCAGAGGCTTGCCTATAAGTCCGAAAAGCCTGTCGTAAGACTTCTGGGGCATTTCCGGTTCGGGCGTTACCTTGGGTTCCGGTTCAGGTTCCGGCTCCACGGTTTGTGTATAAACCGGTTCGGGTTCTTTCTCCGGTTCCCTTCTTTCCTTGAATTCCTCTTCTACAGGCGGGAAATCATCGTCTTTTGCTGTTTCAGTTTCCTGAGATGCAGAAGTGTCACTCCCCAGTGATGAGTCATCGGGGTCATTAAGTTTACTGTTGACTCTTTTTACAAGAGCCAGAAAAATTAAAAAAAGAACTACAAGGAAAGGGAATGTCATAATCATTATCTTTTGGATAACCAGTCGGTTACGTTTTTCTCAATACGGGCAGCAAGGTCTGTGCCGCTCTCTTTTACGAATTTTTCGCCTACAATGTGCTCGTAGAGTTCGATGTAACGCTCCGAAACGGTATCTGCGTATGCATCGGTGATCTCGGGCATCACCTGACCGGGCTGGTTCATGAAGTTATGCTCAATGAGCCACTGGCGTACAAACTCCTTGGAGAGCTGTTTCTGGGGCTCACCCTTAAGGAATTTCTCCTGATAGCCGTCGGCGTAGAAGTAACGTGAGCTGTCGGGGGTGTGGATCTCGTCAATCAGATAAACCTTACCGTCGCGCTTGCCGAACTCATACTTGGTGTCAACCAGGATGAGACCCTTCTGTGCGGCAATCTCGGTACCGCGCTTGAATAGGGCACGGGTGTATTTTTCCATAACCTCGTAATCCTCCTTGCTTACCAGACCCTGCTTGATGATCTCCTCCTTGGAGATGTTCTCATCGTGACCCTCCTCGGCCTTGGTGGTGGGGGTGATCAGGGGCTCGGCGAACTTCTGGTTCTCTTTCATGCCCTCGGGCAGGATGTTTCCGCAAAGGTTACGGCAACCGTTCTTATAGTCACGCCATGCAGAGCCGGTCAGATAACCGCGAATGATCATCTCAACTCTGAAACCCTCGCACTTCAAACCTACGGTAACCATAGGATCAGGGGTGGCCAGTTTCCAGTTGGGGCAGATATCGGCTGTGGCATCCAGGAACTTGGCTGCAATCTGGTTCAGAACCTGACCCTTGAAAGGAATACCCTTGGGCAGTATAACGTCAAAGGCCGATATGCGGTCTGTGGCAACCATGACCATCAGGTCATCATCGATGTTATAAACGTCACGAACCTTGCCGTGATAAACACTCTTCTGTCCTTTGAACTGGAAATCAGTTCTTGTCAACGCTTTGCTCATTGTTATCTTTTTTAGAAATTCTTTTTACTTCCTTGTGCGTCTGATCGTATCTGTCGTAAGCATCTACGATGCGGGTTACCAGTTTGTGTCGCACGATATCCTTCTTGGTCATGCGTATGATGCTCAGGCCCTCTATACCCTCCAGTACGTCCAGAGCCTGGACAAGACCGGATATCTGTGTGGGAGGCAGGTCAATCTGCGTAAGGTCGCCGGTCACTATCATCTTGGTGTTCCAACCCATACGGGTCAGAAACATCTTGATCTGCTGCGGCGTGGTATTCTGGGCCTCATCAAGGATGACCACGGCGTCATTAAGGGTACGGCCGCGCATGAATGCCAGCGGCGCTATCTGGATTATGTTCAGATCCATGTACTCCTTAAGTTTGGCAGTAGGAATCATATCCTGCAGGGCATCGTAGAGTGGTTGCAGGAACGGATCTATCTTTTCACGCATATCGCCGGGCAGGAATCCCAGTTTCTCGCCGGCCTCTACTGCGGGACGGCACAGAACTATGCGCTTGACCTCCTTGTTCTTGAGAGCACGTACGGCAAGTGCTATAGCCGTATATGTCTTACCGGATCCGGCAGGTCCGATGGCAAAGAGCATATCGTGAGTCTCATAATCGGTAACCAGTTTCTTCTGGTTGAGGCTGCGGGGCAGGATAGGACGTCCTGTCACTCCGAACAGTATCACATCCGAACTCTTCTCTCCGCCGGGATCCTGGCCGTTCACGATATCAACAATTACCTCCTCCTTGAGTGAATTGTACTTGGCGCAGTACATCTCGAGTTGGCGCACGGCCTGCTCAAAACGGGAGGTCTCGTCCTCATCACCCATAATGCGCATCACGTTGCCCCGGGCTACTATGCGCAGCTTGGGAAAGAGGGCTTTGATAAGTTGCAGATTGGTGTTGTTGACCCCGTAAAACACTGCAGGATCAGCCTCGTTAAGGACAATATGTTTCTCTATCATGCGGACTGCGTAAAGGTTCCGCAAAGTTACCAAATTATCCTATAAGATGACCAATATTTGAGGTAAAGAGTTTGACCGCGATTGCAAGCAGGATTATGCCGAAAAACTTACGCAGTACATAGATAAGTCCAGGCCCCAGAATCTTCTCTATCCTGTCTATGCCCCTTAGTACAACAAATATGAACAGCATGTTGAGAGCCAGGGCAATCATGATGTTGATTGCCTGATATTCGGCCTTAAGTGAGAGCAGGGTGGTGAAAGAACCGGCTCCTACAATAAGCGGAAAAACCAGGGGTACAAATGACGAAACCTCTTTCGGTCCGGCATCATATTTGAATATGGTAATGTCAAATGTCATTTCAAATCCGATGGCCAGGATAATGATAGAGCCGGCTACGGCAAATGACTCGATATCCACGCCGAACAGAGACAGCACACCGTCACCCAGAAAATAGATTATGGTCAGCATAATCCATGAGATAAGGGTTACCTTGAGTGCCGGCACCTTACCTGTCTTATGCTGAAGGTCAATGATTATCGGTATTGAACCTGTTATATCCAATATTGCGAACAGGACTACGAAAGCCCCTGCTATCTCCTTGATGTTTATAGCCATTACAAGACCTGTTGTTAATTTTTAGGATGAAATACCGGACGGATAGGGAGTCCCAGGTAACGTTCTCTTGAACCTATCACATGATTGTCTACATCAGTATGTTCCAGTTCCAGAACGGAGGCGAATGTAGGTATATATTTCTGGTTCAAGTCATCATAATACATTTCGGAAGACCAGAGATATGCACGTTCGTCCTTAAACCTTAACTTGCCGTTGTCACTCATTCCTGATACTGCAATAAAGATACTGTTACCCTCAAATCCTTTCTTGACGCTGGTAAACAGGAAGCCCTCAACACCGTTGAGCTTACACCATTTGATCTTGCAGTTCCTTGGTGCCAGCAATTCCAGAAAATCATCAACATTGGGAACCTGCCATCCTTCTCCCAGAATGGCGTTGGCGGCATCATCGGAGATATCCAGGACGGTCTTGTTGTCAACGAGTCCATTCTCCTCATTGTCGTTGTACTTTGTTATGGATAATCTGTCACCATCGGCCCATTTGTATTCCACCCATTTGAACATGGTCTTTGGGGTGGTCTCGGCCCATGCAAAGAAAGATCCTGTCTTTTCAGGGCTGGTGGCGCCTAAATTGCATTTGGCCCAGAGATTACCCGAAACAAGACCCAGATCAACAACCTCATAATCTTTTCCGTCGGCACCTTGTATTACCTGAATGCCTTTATTGACGTCACTCATTGAGATGGCATCCTTATCTTCTTTTTCACATCCGGTCAGAACCATTGCAGACAGGGCGATGAACATACCGGTTAGAGTAAACAGACTTTTATTCATATTGATCATTACTTATGTTCAGTTTGCAAATTTAAGAAAAAAACATTTCGGTTATTCATCTGATATGCATATCAGTCATTTATTTGACAGCGACATACATACGGCATACGCCGAACATGAAACTGCGGGTATCCGCTTTGCTGTATCCGGCTTTGAGAATCATTGGTATGAACTCTTCCGGAAGCGGGAACTTTAGTATGGAATCAGGCAGATAGGTATATGCTCCCGAATTGCCGGTCATAGCGGTACCTATCTTGGGCAGGATCTTGAGCGAATAGAATTTATACAGGCTGAAAATGAACCTGTTCTTGGGGTAGGAGAGTTCCAGGATTACCAGTTTGCCGCCTGGCTTGAGTACACGTCTCATCTCCTCAAGGCCTTTCATCAGATTCTCAAAATTCCTTACGCCGAAAGCCACGCATACACGGTCAAATGAACTGTCTCCGAAACGAAGGTTTTCTGCATCGCCTGTTTCCAGGTCTATCGGCATGCCTTTGCATTTGGCTCTGCCTACCTCCAGCATACCATCAGAGAGGTCAATGCCTGTAATGTGTGAGCCTGGAGCGGATTTCTTTGATACGGCTATGGCAAAATCGGCAGTGCCGGTAGCTACATCAAGGACCTTGATGGGCTGACGGGTGTCGGCTATAACACGTACGGCTTTGCGACGCCATGAACGGTCTGCACCGAATGATGAGATATGGTTGAAACGGTCATATTTGACGGCTATATCATCAAAAAGTTCGCGGATACCTTCTTTTTTGGGCATGTCTTTATTGTAAAAAGTTACCTGTCCCTGCAAGCAGGGCGAATATGAAAGTCGAAATAACAAGCATCGGGAGCATCGGATCCAATTCACGTCCGGAATGTTTCCATACTCCGGTCAGATGTTTTATGTAGAGTGGCAGGGTCAATATATACAGATATGGCAGCCAACCTTGAGTAAAAATGGCGGTATATGTAACCATAATACACCATCCTCCGATGACAAGTACCGTATGATATATCTTGGCCTTCCGCTCACCCAGTTTGAGCGGTACTGTGATGCGCGTGCCGTCATCCGATTTCATGTCACGGATATTGTTCACGTTCAGCACGCCTACGCTGAACAGGCCTATGGCGGCACCGGGAAGGAGTGTGCTGTAATCTATCATGTGTGAACAGACAAAATAACCTCCGGCAACAGGAACAAGTCCGAAGAATATGAATACGAATATATCGCCCAGACCACGGTATCCGTAAGGCTTGTTTCCGAGCGTGTAGTGCATGGCCGCCCAGATTGCAGCTGCTCCAAGCACAACAAGGCTTTCGGATTCAATGCATAAGATTGTCCTGAATGATGCCCGTATCATTCCAAGTCCCAGAATGCAGCATACCAGTACCATTATCCTGATGCATGAACGCATCTCATCCTCCGTGAGACCACCTCCTTCGATGCCATATTTGGGCCCCTCGCGACCTGTACCGTCCACGCCGCTCAACCAGTCACCCAGCTCATTTGACATATTGGAAAGAATCTGCAGGGATATGGTGGTCAGTACGGTGAGTAAAATGACATACCATGGTACTCTGTGCTCAGCGCAAGCCAGCATAATACCCAGAACAATCCCCGCCGTAGAAAGGGGGAGAGTCCTTAATCTCATGGAACGTATAACCGCTTTAAATTTCATAAATTATAATATGCAGCAAAGTTACAAAAAATACACACGCACATGCGTAACGATGGTTGGTTAGTATTGGGGCGAACCCGGAGGGTGAGAGCGGCCGGGTAGGCCGCCAGTTTCTTGGACAAGCCAAGCGTCTCCTTCGGAGCCGAGCGGCTGTGGCAAACTAAAATAAGGTATTCAGGTACCTCCATGCAAAAAGTCTGGCCCATCGGGTCAGACTTTTTACCTGGAGGTACCTGGCGGACTCGAACCGCCGTACTCGGTTTTGCAGACCGATACCTAGCCGCTCGGTCAAGGTACCATTTGCTTTTGCGGTTGCAAAGGTAATGGATTTTTTGATACCTCCTTATAATATGTCTGTTTTTATTTCTAAAAACTTAATTGAAAACAATAACACCGTTTTGTGCCGAAGCCGTAACGGGCTTGTTGCGGTCTACATCTCCTGAAAGGATCATGGTTGATAACCTGTTCAGCAGCAGAGTCTGCAAAGCACGCTTTACCGGACGGGCTCCGAACTCCGGATCATATCCGGCGCCTGAAATCAGGTCTATTGCAGAATCATCGATCGTGAGGTTGATTCCGCTCTCGGCAAGCATACGGCATACACCCTGTGCCTGAAGCTTTACAATCTGACGTATCTCTGACTCTCGCAACGGCATGAATACCACTGTTTCATCAATACGGTTCAGGAACTCCGGACGGATGGTCTGCTTAAGCATGTCAAGCAGATGCTTTCTGGTCTCGTCCAGCCACTGACGGCGGCTCTCGTCGGTAGAACCCACCTGTGCCGAACGTTCACGTATGTAGTCGCTGCCCAGATTGCTGGTCATTATAATAATGGTGTTCTTGAAATTGACCGTACGACCCTTGTTGTCGGTCAGACGGCCGTCATCAAGTACCTGAAGCAGAATGTTGAACACATCGGGGTGGGCTTTCTCTATCTCATCAAACAGAACCACGGAGTAGGGCTTACGCCTTACGGCCTCTGTCAGCTGTCCGCCTTCATCATATCCTACGTATCCGGGAGGTGCTCCAATAAGACGTGTCACCGAGAATTTCTCCTGATACTCACTCATATCGATACGGGTCATCAGCTTCTCATCATTGAACAGATACTCAGCCAGAGCCTTGGCAAGCTCGGTCTTACCTACGCCTGTGGTACCCAGGAATATGAAACTGCCTATAGGACGTTTGGGGTCCTGCAGCCCGGCACGGCTTCGGCGTACAGCGTTTGCTACGGCGCTGATGGCCTCTTCCTGACCTACAACCCGCTTGTGCAACTCATCTTCAAGGTGCAGCAGTTTCTCGCGCTCGCTTTCCAGCATACGGTTTACAGGTATGCCGGTCCAGCGGGATACCACCTCGGCTATATCATCGGCGGTAACCTCCTCCTTGACAAGGGCGCTGTCACCCTGCTTGGAATGGAGTTCCTCCTGTATGCGGGCAATATCGGACTCCAGCTCCTTGAGCTTGCCGTAACGTATCTCGGCCACGCGGCCGTAGTTGCCGTCACGCTCGGCGTTATCGGCCTCTATCTTGAGTTGCTCTATATGCTGCTTGTCCTGCTGGATCTTACTTACAAGTGCTTTCTCGGATTCCCATTTCTCACGGATAGCTTTTTCCTGTTTCTGCAGGTCATCAATCTCTGCATTGAGCTGCTTGAGTTTTACAGTATCGTTCTCACGCTTGATGGCGGCACGCTCTATCTCCAGTTGCTTGAGGCGGCGGGTTATCTCATCCAGCTCTTCCGGAACCGAGTTGCGCTCCATACGGAGTTTGGCGGCTGCCTCATCCATAAGGTCAATGGCCTTGTCTGGCAGAAAACGCTCTGTTATGTAGCGGTTGGAGAGTTCCACGGCGGCAATCACGGCTTCATCCATGATACGCACCTTGTGGTGGTTCTCATAGCGCTCCTTAAGGCCACGCAGAATGGAGATTGAACTCTGCACATCGGGCTCATCCACCATAACGGTCTGGAAACGGCGTTCCAATGCCTTGTCCTTCTCAAAGTATTTCTGATACTCGTTCAGGGTGGTGGCACCTATGGCACGCAGGTCTCCACGGGCCAGGGCAGGCTTAAGTATGTTGGCGGCATCCATTGCGCCTTCGCCTGCTCCGGCACCCACCAGGGTGTGAATCTCATCTATAAAGAGGATGAAATTGCCATCGGACTGTATAACCTCGTTTATTACGCCTTTGAGACGCTCCTCAAATTCACCCTTGTACTTGGCTCCGGCTACAAGTGCGCCCATGTCAAGTGAATAGACTGTCTTTGATTTAAGGTTCTCAGGAACGTCACCGCGTACTATACGCTGTGCCAGACCCTCAATTATAGCGGTCTTACCGGTTCCAGGCTCACCTATCAGGATAGGGTTGTTCTTGGTTCGGCGGCTCAGAATCTGCAGGACCCGCCTTATCTCCTCGTCACGGCCTATCACCGGATCGAGTTTTCCCTGACGCGCCCGCTCATTCAGGTTGATGGCGAACTGCTCCAGGTTTTGCGGTTTGTTCTGATTGTATTCCATAGTTTTGTGTATTTTGTTTCTGCGGTATACTACGCAACAAACAAGCCATTGATGGTTTCATGACAAATTGTCTGAATAAAAACAAAAGCGCTGACAGATTGACAATCAGCGCTTTAGGGTGTAGAAAGGGCAGCTTATCGGAGCCTCTGCTTAACTATCTCATACATAAGCACTCCGGCTGCAACGGAGACATTGAGAGACTCTATCTTGCCAAGGATTGGGATGCGTGCCCATTCGTCACACAGTGCCAGATGCTCCTGCGGAATACCCTTGTCTTCGGCTCCCATTATGAGGCATACGGGACCGGTGTAATCACCTTTAGTATAATCCTTATCACCCTTCTCTGTGGCTCCTACGATGCGGATACCGCTGTTCTTAAGGAACCTTATCGCCTGACTTATGTTATTCTCCCTGCAGACGGGTAGGGTATGGAGTGCGCCGGCCGATGTCTTTATGGCATCGGCATTCACGCTGACGCTGTTTCTTGACGGAAGTATTATGGCATCCACACCGGCACATTCGGCCGTACGTGCTATTGCACCGAAATTGCGCACATCGGTCACGCCGTCCAGCAGCACAAAGAACGGATCCTTGCCCTCTTCAAAGAGCATCGGGACAAGGTCCTCAACATGCTGGTATGTTATCTGGGTGGTGAATGCTATCACTCCCTGATGGTTCTTGCGGGTAATGCGGTTGAGACGCTCCAGAGGTACTCTCTGAACAGGGATGTCCAACCCTTTTATGGCAGCGAACAGCTCCCTTGAAAGATCACCCTGCATATCCTTCTTGATAAGCAGGCGGTCAATCTCCTTTCCGGCCTCTACGGCCTCTATCACGGCACGGATGCCGAATATCATCTCATCTTCCATTGTTGTCAATTAATGCTTTTGCGTTGTCAAGGGCAGCCTGGGTGAGGGTTGAACCGCTCATCATTCCGGCTATCTCACGTATGCGGTCATCGCCTTCAAGTACGGCAATCCGGGTATGCGTGGCATCATGATCATCAGTCTTGAACACCTTGTAGTGGGTCTGTCCGAGAGCGGCTATCTGCGGCAGATGGGTTATGGCCAGCACCTGGCGGTTGCCGTCGGACATCTGTTTCATCAGCATAGCCATACGCTCGGCTACGGCACCCGATACGCCTGTGTCAATCTCATCGAATATGATGGTGGGCAGTGCGCGTGCGCCGGCCATGAGTGACTTGATGCAGAGCATTACGCGGGCTATCTCACCGCCCGATGCCACCTGCGATATATCCTGCATTGGAACCGATCTGTTGGCCGAGAACATGAACCTGAGGTCATCATGTCCCGTACGGTCAAAACCGGCAGCAGGCTGTATGTCAATGCCGAACTGGACATTGGGGATACCCAGCGGAACAAGCAGTTCCTTTATATCCTTTATTATGGTGTCTGATGCATTCCTTCTGGTCTTGGTTAGTTGGGCAGCCGTTTTCTCCATCTCTATACGGGCGCTTTCTGTCTGCTTGGTAAGTTGCTCAATGTCAAACTCATATGAGCCTGTGCGGTCCAGACGGGCTCGGATACTTTCGGCCAGTTCCAGAAGCTGGGCTATATTCTCTTTCTTGTGCTTTTTAAGCAGCGAATAGATAAGGTCCAGACGCTCGTTTACCTGCTCCAGGCGGGCGGGGTCAAAGTTGATATTCTCCTGGGCATCATCTGTGGTATCGGCAATGTCCTTGAGTTCAATAAGGCAACTCTCCAGACGTTCGGCAAGTTCATGTGCCTGAGGGTAGTTCTTCTGTGCTGAGCGCAATGACTGAAGCGCCATGCGGAGTCTCTGAATGCAACCATCCTCATCGCCCGACATTATCTGAGATGCACTGAACAGATCCTGCTTGATCTCTTCGGCATGGTCCAGGATATCGGCTTCCTTTTCAAGCTCCTCCTGCTCACCGTCTGTCAGCCTGGCGCTGTCCAGACCTTCCAGCTGGAACTCCAGATACTCACGGTCGGTGTTATCCGATTCAAATTCGGCTTTGAGTCGTGTCAGGCGGGTCTTGAGTTCTGACCAATGGTCATAGCTCTGCTCGTAAGCGGTTCTGGCAGAGCCGTTTGAGGCTATGGTATCCACAACATCCAGCTGGAAGGACTGAGTGCCCAGAGCCAGGTTCTGGTGTTGTGAGTGAATGTCTATCAGACGGCAACCCAGGTCACGCAATTGGGTGAGTGTAACGGGAGTGTCGTTTATGAATGCGCGGCTCTTGCCCGATGAGGAGAGTTCACGGCGCATTATGGTTTCTTCAGGGTCATAATCCAGATTGTTGTCCCGGAAAAACAGATCCAGGCCATATCCGGTAATCCTGAAACAGCCCTCAATTGTACATTTGTCTGCGCCCTGTCGAATGGCTTTTGAGTCGGCACGCCCCCCCAAGAGCAGATTCATGGCACCCAGAATTATTGATTTACCGGCACCGGTCTCGCCGGTCATTACAGAGAAACCGTCTCTGAAATCTATGTCCAGACGGTCTATCAGCACGTAGTTTCTAATGTGTACTTCCTTTAGCATCAGTCAGTCTTTATGGTATTCCAATCATTGCTTAGCGAAGGGTTAATCTGGCTAAGCAGATCCTTGACCTGCTGTTTCTCCTTGTTTATCCCTGCGCTGTATATGTTTATCAGTTCGTTTTTCTTAATCTCGGTGAACAGTGTAGGCAGTGCGGATGTGCTCTTGGCTTGCTTGGCCTGCTTGAGTAGATTCAGACTTTCCGTTATTGTGGCACGTCCGCGATCGGCGTTTGCAGACATATCGTCAAGACCCTGACGGTGATATTTGTATTGAAGTTGCCTGAAGGCGGACATCGTACCGTTCATGTAATCATTTATCAGGGTATAACGGTTGGAATTCGAATCGAAAGAACGCCATCCTCCACCTAGGGACTGGGCGCCTGCTGCAATATTCTCGACCTGGCGAAGTATGTCTGTCCCGCCGTTTGGTGACATGGTATCAAAATCAAGTCCGATAATAAGCAGGCTGTAATATGCCAGGATGGCAGTCAGATTGTTGTCGGGAATAATGCCCGGCGAATATTCAATCCGATCCTGTTCGGTGTAGTTGAACTCAACCTCTGTGTCACGGAAATTGAAAACAGTGGTATTATAGGTTGAGCCGAATACCGGACGGCTGCTCTGTACCGTCAGTTCACAAGTCATCTTACCGCTCTCTCTGTCATACTTGTTTACCGTGAGATTGAAGTTGCATTGGATGCGCTCATTGGCGGCAAAATGGTATTCGGTCCATACCTGATGGGTAAGGAACTCCCTGACGGCATTCTCCAACGAACTGAATACATCCTTGTCTGTGCCTTGAATCTTTGAGGTGTTGATGGCAAGGGTGGGGTTGAGTTCCTGGGCCTGTGCACGGAACGGCATCAGCAGGAACGCAATGCAGAACAGCAGACCGGCCAGCTTGCTTATGATTGCTCTGGCCACATCCTTCTTGGACTGCAGGGGCAGTTCATCACTTCCGTTGCGGTCTATCAGAGTAACCTTGTTCGTATCATATCCGAATCCTGCGCCCTCATCACGCAGTGAGTTCAACACTATGAAATCCAGATTCTTGCGCTCCAATTTGTCCTGAGCATTGCTGAACTCATCGTTGGTCTCAAGCGCGAATCCCACCATACGCTGGTCAGGGCGCTTGATTGCTCCCAGTGATGCGGCTATATCCGGGTTGGGCTTAAGCGTGAGCGTAATCTCTCCCTTGCGCTTTATCTTGGTGTCCGATGTCACTGCGGGTGTAAAATCAGCCACAGCGGCGCAAAGAATCGCCGCATCGGACTCAGGGAAATGCTTCATTGAAGCCTCATACATCTGCTGGGCGGAAGTTACATCGATCCTGTTTATTCCGGGATGAACGGTCTTGAGATTTACCGGACCGGCAATAAGTGTTACGTCGGCACCGCGTGCGGCACACTCCTCGGCCAGCGCGAATCCCATCTTGCCGGTAGAGTAGTTGCCAATGAAACGTACGGGGTCTATGGCCTCATAGGTGGGACCGGCCGTTATCAGTACTTTTTTTTTTGAAAGCTGAGCCTGCTTTGAAAAGAACTCCTCAAGAGCGGTTACAATTACCTCGGGCTCCTGCATGCGGCCTTTGCCTACCAGTTGGCTGGCCAGTTCACCGCTGGCGGGCTCAATGAAAATGTTGCCTATGGATGTAAGAGTCTCTATGTTACGCTGTGTAACGGGGTGGCTGTACATATCCAGATCCATTGCGGGAGCAATGAATACCGGTGCCTTCATTGAGAAGTAGGTGGTAATAAGCATATTGTCTGCAACTCCGCTGGCCATCTTACCAAGCGTTGCTGCGGTACAGGGGGCAATCAGCATGGCATCGGCCCACTGGCCCAGGTCCACGTGGCTGTTCCATGAGCCGTCGCGGCGGTCAAAGAACTCGCTTACCACGGGCTTGCGGGTAAGGGTAGATAGTGTGAGTGGAGTTATGAACTCCTTTGCGGAGGGTGTCATGACCACCTGGACCTCAGCTCCCTTTTTGATGAGCAGACGTACCAGAAAGGCGGCTTTGTAGGCTGCGATGCTTCCGGTTACTCCCAGGACAATATGTTTACCGTTCAGAACTTCCATTATCTGGATTGCAGTTTTATTCTTGTAAGTACCTGCTTGGTGTTGAGCGCAAAATCTCCCTGCAGTATCCATGAGTAGTATCCGGGATCACGGCGGAACACCTCAATTACAGGCATATCCTTGTATTTTCCAAAATTGAATACCTCCTGGCCTTTGTCATTCAGGACTATACGGCCGGCAAAATCCACGTTGCGTGTGAACGATGAGAACTCAGAGAGCCAACCCATATCGTTCTTAAGGTCATCGGGATAGCGGTCCAGCTGGGCCATAAGGACCTCATATGTGGCGCGGGTATCGCCGTCGGCGCTGTGGGCATCGGTCAGGTCCTTGCCGCAGTAGAATTTGTAGGCTGCGGTAAGGGTGCGCTGCTCCATCTTGTGGAATATAACCTGTACATCGATAAAACGGTGACGGCTCAGGTCAATATCCACGCCTGCGCGCAGGAACTCTTCGGCCAGCAGCGGAACGTCAAAACGGTTGGAGTTGAAACCTGCTATGTCACTGCCCTCAAAGTCACGGGCAATTTCCTTGGCAATCTCCTTGAATGTGGGGCAGTCCTTTACATCGTCATCGGTAATGCCGTGAACGGCGGTTGACTGCTCAGGGATATGCATCTCGGGGTTTACGCGGCGGGTGTGCATATCCTCGTTGCCATTTGGTGAGACCTTGAGATAAGAGATCTCCACTATGCGGTCCTGTACAGTGTTGGTGCCTGTGGTCTCCAGGTCAAAGAACACTACCGGTTTGTCAAGATTCAGTTTCATCAGTCGTTCAGAACCATTGGCATGAGCAACATGAGCAGATTCTCGCCCTCGGCCTGCTCGGTGGGAACAATCACGCCGGCGCGTGAGGGATCGGCCAGCTGGATGGTTATCTCCTGGCTGGGTATGTTGTTAAGTATGTCTATCAGGAAGGCTGCCTTGAAACCTATGCTCATGGGTACACCCTCATACTGGCATACAAGGCTCTCCTTGGCCGATGTTGAGAAATCTATGTCCTGAGCCGAAATGTCCACCTTATCCTTGTCAATGCGCAGTTTGATAAGACCGCTGCTGGCTGGTGAGAATACCGATACACGACGCAATGCGGTAACCAGAGTCTGACGGTCCATAACAAGACGATGAGGGTTGTTCTGCGGGATAACAGATCCGTAGTTGGGGTAACGGCCGTCAATGAGGCGGCAAACCATGCGGAATTCAGGCAGTGAGAAACGTGCTATGCGGCTGTCAAATTCAATTGTTATCTCCTCGGCCTCCTTTCCTATCAGTGAGCGGAATAGTGATGCCGGCTTTTTGGGCAGGATGAATGATGACTTGCCGTCGGCCTTTACGTTGCTGTTGCGGTTGCAGACCAGCTTGTGACCGTCGGATGCTACGAATGTGGCACCCTCCTCATTTATATCAAAGTAGATACCGTTCATTACGGGACGGAGCTCGTCATCGGCAGTAGCGAAAATGGTGCGTGCCAGTCCGTCCGATACTATCTGGGCTGACAGGGTGAGCGATACGGCATCTTCCTTGAGAACTGCCGGAGTGGGGTACTCGTCGGCGTTCTGGCCGACCAGCTGGTATTCACCGTTCTGGTATTTCACAGTTACTTCATAGCTGCTGTCGTTTACGATAAACTTGAGCGGCTGCTCGGGAATCTCCTTAAGAGCGTCCAGAAGGGTCTTGGCAGGCAGTGCAATCTGGCCGTCATTATCGGACTCAACTATATCGACAACGGTTTCCAGTGTGGTGTCGTTATCGGCAGCGGTTACGGTCAGTTTTCCGCCTTCTATGCGGAATAGGAAATCCTCAAGAATAGGGTAGATAGCCTTAGGGTTGATTACGCGGCTTATTGCCTGCAGACGGCTTGAAAGGGCCTGGCTTGATACTGTGAAATTCATATATTTACTGTTTTTGTTTTTGCTGTTTCTGCCCGTCTTAAGGTGGGACGGGTTGATTCATACAAAGGTAGTGAAAAGTAATGGTAAGTGGAAAGTTTTTACTGGTAAAAAAGAGAATAAAAATGTGGAAACAAAATCCGGCATATTCTTATTTGTGAGGGAAAATAGTTGTAAATTCGCGGAAACAATTTCAAACACATTCAGAATAATGGATATTACAGGTAAAATTATCGCAGTCCTTGAGCCCCGTTCAGGTGTGGCCAAGTCATCAGGCAATCCGTGGAAAATTCAGGAGTACGTATTGGAGACTATCGGCGAGCAGTATCCCAAGAAGATGATGTTCAGCATCTTTGGTGAGGACAAGATTCAGCAGGCCGCCATCAATATAGGTGATGAGGTAGTGGTCAGTTTCGATATCAACGCCCGTGAGTTCAACGGCCGCTGGTACAACGACATCCGCGCATGGCGCGTAAGTCACGACGTAAACGGCGCTGCCCCCGCAGCTCCGCAGCCCTATGCTCCCGCTGCCGCTCCTGCTGCTGCCCCGGATCCCTTCGCACCCAGCAACGATAAGGATGACCTGCCGTTCTGATAAGGATTCCATCTGCACCAAGTAAAACCAAACCCCGACAGCAAAGCGTTGTCGGGGTTTAGTTTTACCCGGCCGGAGGCCGGCAGAGTGGAGCGGGACCTTGTCCCGCGGAACGGGTTTGGGGCGTCGCCGCCCCAAACTAAAAAAATGTCGTGTACCTGATACGCAGATAAGTCTCCATCCAACGACTTTTGAGGCCGGAGGCCAAAAAAGTCAATAATAACCGAGCGGCTTTAGCCGCGAGAATCACGAATTCATGCTGGCCAGGAACTCCGCGTTGTCCTGGGTGTTCTCAAGTCTGTCCTTGACAAACTCCATAGCCTCGATGGGATTCATGTCGCTAAGATACTTGCGCAGTATCCACATACGGTCCAGAGTGGTCTGGTCAAGCAGCAGGTCGTCGCGGCGGGTGCTTGATGCGACGATGTTGACTGCCGGGAAGATACGCTTGTTGCTCAGGTTGCGGTCCAACTGGAGCTCCATGTTACCTGTACCCTTGAACTCCTCAAAGATAACCTCATCCATCTTGGAGCCGGTATCAATGAGGGCGGTGGCCACGATTGTGAGTGAGCCTCCGTTCTCAATGTTACGGGCGGCACCGAAGAAACGCTTGGGCTTGTGCAGTGCGTTGGCATCGACACCACCTGAGAGTACCTTGCCGGATGCAGGGGCTACGGTGTTGTAGGCGCGTGCCAGACGGGTTATAGAGTCAAGGAATATCACCACGTCATGACCGCACTCAACCATGCGCTTGGCCTTCTCGATTACGATGCTGGCTATCTTTACGTGGTGCTCGGCGGGCTCATCGAATGTTGATGCAATGACCTCGGCCTTTACGCTGCGAGCCATATCGGTAACCTCCTCGGGGCGCTCATCGATGAGCAGCATTATCATGTATGCCTCAGGATGGTTGGCGGCAATTGAGTTTGCTATATCCTTGAGCAGTATGGTCTTACCGGTCTTGGGCTGAGCCACTATCAGGGCACGCTGTCCCTTACCTATGGGAGCGAACATATCAACCACGCGGGCCGACAGGTTGTCATTATGGCCGTTGCACAGTGTAAACTTCTCATCCGGGAACAACGGTGTCAGATGCTCAAACGGAACACGGTCACGTGCTACGGAGGGCTCCAGGCCGTTTATGCGGAATACCTTTACCAGCGGGAAGTACTTTTCACCTTCACGCGGCGGACGGATAACGCCCTCCACAACATCGCCGGTCTTAAGGCCAAATAGCTTGATCTGTGACTGTGATACGTATATGTCATCGGGCGATGCCAGATAGTTGTAGTCCGATGAACGCAGGAATCCGTAGTTGTCGGGCATGATCTCCAGCACGCCCTCACCGCGGAGCACGTCACCGAAATCGTACATACGCTCCTCCTGCATCTGACGGCGGTTCTGATTCTGCTGGTTGTTCTGGTTCTGGTTATTCTGCTGACGCTGGTTGTTCTGCTGACGCTGGCCGTTCTGCTGGCCGTTTTGCTGGTAGGGCTGCTCAGCGCGGAACTGCTCCTGGCGGGGCTGCTCGGGCATTTCCTGAACATCGGCCTGTGCTGGTTGCTCTAACTGGACTGCAGGCTCTGCAACCTGACGTACAGGCTCTTCCTCCTGCTCGTAAGCGTCAGTGACAGGCTGGGTTACGTTCTCGTCGTCAATCTCGGGCAGAGGTACCTCAACCTGCTGCTTGCGCGGGCGACCGCGACGCTTCTGCTGGCCTGCCTGCGGTGCGGGCTGGGGGAGTTCCTCCTTCCGAGCGGGCTCAACGGCTTGCTGAGCTTGAATGGGTTCTTGTGCGGACTGCTGTGCTGATTCCTGCACTGCGGCTTTATCCTTATTATTATTGTTGCCTGGACGGCCGCGTTTTTTCTTACCTTGAGGTGCTGGAGCTGCAGCTGAATCCTGCTGGGGCTTATCATCCTTGATAACCTGCGTTTTTTCGGCCTCTACTTCCTGTTTAACCTCATTGGCTTCCTTGGCTTCTGGCTTGGGAGCGTTCTGCTTCTTCTCTACAGATTTTGCCTGGCCGTTCTCATCGGCGGTATAGACTTTCTCAGGCGCGTTCTTGCGGGCTACCTTCTTTCGGTCGCGGCGCTCCTTTTCGGGCTTGTTCTTGGCGGCTGATATTGCCTGCTCGTCCAGAATGTCATAAACCAGCTGGTTCTTGTCATCCTTGGCCTTGATGCCCATCTCTTTTGCAATGGCCTGGAGCTCATCCAGACTCTTGCTCTTTAATTGCAGTATGTCAAACATTGTTTTATTGGACCTTGGCATTATCCGTGATGCACTACGGGCACACTGACATTACGTAAGGTATGTTTAATGAAAAATCGGATTGATTGCCGCTTCCGGAAATCCCTTGGAAGGGCTGAATTGCGGCTTACGGGCACAAAGATACTGCAAAAATCCGATTTGGTGCGCTCTTACGGCGATTTTTTTGTAACGGTCAGAGAGAAGTTATGAGCAGGGAGAGGTTTACATCGTCCTGTGCTACGCTACGGCAGGTGTCGGCATAGTTGAAGGCGGTATTGCCATTGTTGCCGATGCTGCCTAATTTAGGCATTGCTATTCCGATGACAACACCTGCAAGCATGGCTGCTACGGCTACCCATGAAGGTATGCGGCGGCGCATCATTCCGGGTTCGCGGTCTTTGATGTCCAGCGGCGGCAGTGTCATGCTGCGGTCCTGGGCATCGGCATTTGATTTGATCTGTGCCAGTAACTCCCGGCTCTCTTTCTCAAGTTCAGTCAGTTTATCCATATCTTTATTCATTGTTTTTACAATAGTTACGCACGGCTGTCAGCGCGCTGAACAGACGTGATTTTACTGTGCCCTCAGGTATGTTGCATACACGGGCAATCTCGGATAGGGGCAGTTCCTCCTCATATCTTAAGAGGAACACCACCTTTTGCGGTTCTGGAAGACGGCCGATGGCATCACTGAGGATACGGTCGCGCTGCTCCTGTTCCAGATGATCGGTGTCTGTTACGGGTTCCTCCTTCGGGGCGTTTTCCGCATATTCCATCACAGTCATGCGGCGGCGGTACTCATTCTTGAGCATATTGTATGCTATGGCAAACATCCAAGTCCGGAACGGCCGTCTCTCATCGTAATTGTGTCTGGAATCCCACAGCCGCAGAAACAGGTCCTGAGTCAGGTCTCGGGCCAATTCGCGGTCAAAGCCGGTCATCCTCAGAAAGAAACCTTGGGCACGCGGGCCGTGCTCAAGGTAGAGGGTTCGGAACGTTTCAGCGGTCAATCTCATCGTTATAGCGTTTACGTTCCTCGTCGGTTATGTTTTCAGTGCGGGCTACTACGCGTTTCATCAGACCGTACAGCCTGCGCATCTGGCGCTTTTCACCGTTTTCCTTATAGAAATCCAGCAGTGACTTGAAACATGGAATATAGTTGAGATTGAGCTTATAGGCAGATGCCTCGTATGTCTCAGGGGTGAATGTCTCGTACAGATAATCAGTGAGATATATCTCCTCAAAATTCCTGCGTTTTACTGATAGGTTGTCATAGCGCCTGGGACTGTATTTATAGACCAGTCCTTCGGAGTAAAGTTTGTCCGTGAAAGGAAGGTGATCCATAAGGGTAGAGAAGTAAATGGGGCGTCCGGTCTCCCGGGCAACGGTGAGGTAAAGATTCTCCTCCCATGTTCTGAGTCCCTGCTCGGTCCAGTCTGTGGGGCCTTCTATCTGGCTGATACCCAACTGGATGCATATGTTCTTGAGATAATCGGGCGAATATAGCAGTCCTACACATATCACCGTTCTGTCTGTATAAAGCCCCTTTCCGTACTGTACCATCAGAGACGAGAATGTGGGAGTATCGCCGTTTACAAAAAGAATACCGTTATACTCCATACCCGCCAACTGATTATATGCATACGATAGAAGACTGTAGGAGTATTCTCCGGTATTATACCATCGCTTGAGGATATCGGCCATTAAGTCTGTCTTGCCTTTACTGAGCAGATACACTACGTAATCCTTATACATATAGGCATTGTCCGGGCGCATCCTTATGGCTTTCTCCATGTTGTCCGCCTGGTTCTCGGACTCTTTGAGCCACATGTTGCAGTAGTAATCCAGGCAATAGCGGGCATAACTGTCTGGGCGTTCCCTGCGGACTTTTGCGGCAATTGCGGCGAGCGGGGCATCATCAAAATCAAAACTGTCATCCTCACTCTCAAACATCAGTTTGTATCGGGTGGCGTGGAACCAGTTTATCCACGCATCGTCATCAGAGGGCGTCAGTGTGACCTGGGCTTCCCATAGTCGGGCCTGGTTTGCATACCATCCGGCATCATGCTTGGTCTTGACAAAAGATACAATCTGTTCGGGCTTGCTTGCGGTTTCTGTCTTATCGGTTGCTGCGTATGCATCGGCCATTAAAAAGGCAGCCAGCATTATCATTGAAAACACTTTTCTGTTCATGTTAGTTTGATTGATATGTTACACTTTTTCTTGAAGCGCTTCATCAGTGCATACACGCAACGGCGGAAAAGGTTCAGCAAAGATGTGTTTTTTTTGCTTTCCCGCCAAAGTGTCCCACAACGAACCGCTTCCTGAGCGCTGTGGGGCCGATGAGTGTGTTACACATCCCCTGAATGAGCATGTGCCCCACAACCACCCGCGAGAGAACGTATGCTGAGCAGGGTGCGTGTGGGACACTTTGGCCGGAAAGTGGTGTCACTTCTGTTGGAGGGTGACGATTTCAGTAAGTGGAGCAAATCCATTTTTGCAGAAAACGGTCAGAGACGCTGTAGATTTTGGTGCGATTATCGTTCTCAAATGTAATCAGTTGCTTGTCAAGCAAGGTGCTGATGGCGTATTGAACGGAACTGGGGGACTTAAGTGAATGCTTCTTTACAAATGCTACCGATGTAACTCCGCTGGCTTTGCCTTCTTTGGCAATAGCAATCAGAGTTTCCTTTTGCTGATAATTAAGCTGGTTCATCATGGATGCAAATATGTGCCCTCTGTCTTCCAGAATGTCATCTATAGTCTTAAGGATATCACTTTCTTCTATTGGCTTTTCCGTATCCAGATATGCAAAAGCATTGTGAAGTACATTGTGTACATAATATGTGTGTCCTTCAAAGAGGTCATAAGCAAGTGAAATGGCACTTGAGTCAATTTGTCTTCCCGATTTGTTGAACTGCTCTAATGCAAACTTAATATAGGTCTCTTTTGGGATGCAGTCCAGGTATGTCTGTTCAGTGCTGTTATAAAAAGGTTTGGCGGCAGAATTGAACATGTTTTCCAATATGTGCCTGTTGCTGCCTGCATAAATAAACAGGCAGTTATTAAGTTTCTGAATGTGGGTCCGGAGTAGGGCTTCTACGTTCTTTTCAGGATAATTGGCTATCTGCTGGAATTCGTCGATGGCAAAAATGCATGGCTTATCGGCGTTTTCCAGATAACCGAATATCTCTTGCAATGTGAGTTCCGGGGTGTGGATATCACCCAGTTTAATATCAAATGTAGGTTTGCCGGAAATAGGGTCGTAACCGAAACTACCCGTCAGAGACTGTAACCCAGAAAGGAATCTGTCAAGTGCAACTTTGCCTTTGGGTACCAGCTGGGAGTATATCTCCTTACTTAAGAACAGAACAAGTTCGTGCAAACTTGTGGTTGCATATATATCGGTATAGAAAGTGTAATAGTTGTCTTTTACGGATGGTTGCTCAAAAACGTGGCGGATCAATTGGGTTTTACCCATTCTTCGGGGGGATGTAAGCAGTATGTGCGCTTTGTTTTGGAGCGTACGTATAATCCACCGGGTTTCTTTATCCCTGTCACAGAAATATTCTTCCGGGATGATACCGGTTATGTAAAAAGGGTTCTCCATTGTACTGTTGTTTTGTGCAAATGTAGTCATAGTATTTTGATTATACAAATTCTATAATAGAAATTCTATAATTGAGTTTTTGCGCTGGTATATTGTACTTTAAGAATGAAACGCAGATTGTTTATTCCTTAATCTGGATGCCGTCCAGGAGCTTCTGGATCTTATGCTTGAGTTCTTTCTGGGTTTGGCGGTCTCCCTTGCAGAGTTTCTTTATCTCCTTGTTTGACCTTTTGCGGAACTGTTTTTTGAGCTTGTTGAGAGTCTTCTGGTCAAACTTCTTTATCTCTTTGTCTTTGAGTTGGTTAACCATTCCGTCGTCACCTGCCAGAGTGTTGTAGATTACCTTAATAAGCAGGAATGGCTGAGAGGAAGTAAGATCAAGATTGAAATCAAACTTAAGATTCAGGTCAACGGGCTCCTGAATACCGTCCGGGAATTTCTGTTGCAGGTCATCGGCAAACTGCTGCAGGGATTTCAGAATCTGGCCTATTTTGGGGTTGTTGAGCTTGAAGTTTGAGTTGATTGTATCTCCAGACTGTGAGTAATCATTGATTGCGGTGTTCTTTGCTTGGGCTGTGGTTGAAATGCAAATGAGAGCAAATAGACAGAATGCTCTGCTCAGACTCTTTCTGATAATTTCTTTCATCATAAAAGGACTCAATTGGTTAATATTTGTATAGATGACGTAAAGATAGTGTATTTGTTAACACATACAGGATGATTTACATATCTTTGAATATTCTCAATTAAGTGCCGATGAACTTATTCCGGAAAATAACCCTTTCATTCCGATACGGGAGCGGGTATCTGATTGTTGCAGGTATTGCATCATTGTGCTTTGCCTTTATCGTAGGCGCTCATTCCGGTGATCCTGAAGGGATGTCTGAAGGGTTGTTTTTGTGTAAGATTTTCAAGTTGCTGACAATTCCCGTCATCCTGTATATGTTCCGCAAATTTGACCGCAGCGGCGCTCTCTACTTCTGGCTCAATCTTGGTATAAGCAGGACCGAATACTATGTGATTCCGATAGTTATTGAGTATATCATATTCCGGATCCTGATATATCTGGCGCCACCATTGTTTACCCTGTTACATCTGAACTGATATGGAGGAGAACGAGAACGGGAAACTGCTTATTGACAGTGTACAGCTGCGATTTGGAGACAACGTAGTACTTCAGAGCGCATACGTGACTTCATACAAGGGTAGGGTAACAGGTGTGCTGGGACGTAACGGCACGGGCAAATCATGCCTGTTCAAATGTATCATGGGCGGCATCCGTCCGCAGAACAAGTATATCCGCCTAAATGACGAGCCGCGCACTGACTACAGGCATATCGGACTGCGTGTCAAGTATCTGCCACAGGTTCATTTCATTCCGCCCGGCATGACTCTGCCACAGGCGTATGAATTATATGGCGTTGATTTTGAGGGGCTTGTAAGGTTTGATGATAAGTTTGACTGCCTGAGAGACAGTAAGGTGAAGGAGCTGTCAGGCGGCGAGAGGCGCATAGCTGAACTCTATATGATTCTTAATTCCGATGCCGAGTTCTGCGTCCTGGATGAGCCGTTCTCAAATATCGCTCCCATATATGATGAGAAAATCCGTGTCATGATTCAGGAGCAGAAAGCAAACAAGGGTATCATAATAACGGACCATGTCTATGAGGAGATTCTCCGTGTGGCCGATGACCTGTTCCTGCTCCGGGACGGATTCACCTACCAGATTCACTCCCGCGACGACCTGGTCCGTCTGGGGTATATCCTTTCTTAAGTTTTTTGTCGGTTCCGGTTATTTATCGGATGTGTTGGCCGGAGCTTTCTCGTCTTTGTTGGTTATAGTTACCTGACCGTTTTCATTAACTGTAACGGTTGTAACCCTGTTGTGACCATTCGGAACTTCACCCTCAACCTCTTCTACTATTCTGCTGACATAGATGTTGTAGGGATCACCGCTGTTATACTCTTTCCCATTGACAAGTATCTTTTTTACGGGTTTTCCGTTAACGGTGATATTGCCGTCCTCATCAAACTCTGCACCGGGTAATGCTTTGATGATTTTGTCAACTGTTTCACTGGAATTTCCGGAAAGATCTATGATCATGCCCGATCCGGAATCGACTACACTTATTCTGGGTATAGCCGGTTCGGCATTGGCAGTTGCCTCCTGACCATAGAGTACTTTTCCGTTTACAATGATTTTTTGTACTTGACCTCCATTTACTTGACTTCCATGATCAATAGTGATTTTGCCGTTGGCGTCTTTCTTTAAATACGGGAGCAGATCTAAAATACTGTCAAGCGACATACCTTCCATTTCCTCTCCGTCAAGCTTAAACTCATTGACAACCATACTGGTGGTGACAGTCTTGTCGTCATTAGTTGACTGGCTGGAATCCTGCTTTCCATCATTATACACGTAATTGACCTTAGTTTGGGCATTGAGAGCCAGTGAAATGCAAACCAAGGGGAGAAGATAGAGTGCTCTAAGCAGACTCCTTCTGGTTGATGTTTCCTTTTCCATCATAAAAATTCGGTTTTTTAAAATACTGTGATTGAAATTATTAGCTATTGTGTATCCGTTCATTGCGGCCGCTTTGCTAATGAGCAGATACTGATAACTGCGTATGTCGGCGCCGGCGCGCAGAACGGTGTCATCGGCCTCGTATTCATGGACGGCGCGCAGGTCTATGCGGAGCATCCAGATGGCGGGGTTGAACCACTGCAGGGCGGCTATTATATCGGTTATAAGTACGTCTATTGAATGGTGGAGTGCCACGTGGGCTTTCTCATGGTCGATGACGGCGGTTTCATGGTTGCTCCAATCGGCCTCAGATATTACAATGTGTCCCATCCAACTGAATGACGGGTCGTTGCCGGGCATGACGTAGACGGTGGTGCCATCGGCCGTAACCTCCTTGCGTGCGTGCCTTATTATACCACGTACGCGCAGGGCCGATGCCAGAACCCTTGTCAGCACAAAGACTACGCCTGCGGTATAGACCGCCATGAGAGCAATGTGCCACCAGGGTGTGGATGGCTGGGCAGGAGTGCTTGAGACGGCTTGCGTGAGCTGGGCCACCGGCATAGACAGAACTTCTGTCTTGTGGATTGTAATAATGCAAACAGGGAGCAGAAGTGAGAGCAAAGCCGTACTCAAGAGCACAATCCTGTTGAGTCTGTGCCATGTATCCTTGATGAGCAGCAGACGGAAGAATATGTAGAAGACGGCCATTATGACCGCAACTTTCAATTGGTAGGTAAGGAAGGTGATCATTTTTGTTTCTTTTCCAGGTGTGAGATAAGTTCCTTGAGTTCATCGACCGATACCTTGCCGTCACCCACAAATGCCGATACCGCATTCAGGTATGACCCAAAGTAGTTGCCTATGAATCCACCCATTGAGAAACGGCTGTACTCCTGACGGCTGATGATGGGGAAATACTGATAGGTGGGGCCGTATGCCTTGTGATCCAGGAATCCGTCCTGCTCCAGCTCACGCACCTGTGTGGAGAGCGTGTTGAAATGGGGCTGAGGCTCGGGGTATAACTCTCGGAGTTCACGCACAAAGAGTGCTCCTTTGTCCCAGAAGTGGTTCATTATGACCTCCTTCTTTTCACTTAGCTTGGTTATTTCAGTCTTACTCATAATCGTTTTGTAACTAGTGACGATGCAAATGTAACTACTAAAATAGTTACTCAACGATTTATTTAGTTAATATTTGCTAAACGAGCACACAATAGGATCAGTTCCCTGTGCTACTAAATGAAAAATAGTACAAAAGGGGTCTGTCCCCAATTGTACTATTTTGCTATTGTGCGGTTGATGCTGGAGATGTAATCCAGGACATCGTCACGGCCGGATTTATCCAGCGATGAGGTGATGAAGTGGGGCGGGAGTTCCTCCCACTGCTCCCGGAGGGTGTCCAGGAAACGGGTTACGTTCTCGGTCAGGCGGCCTCGGCCCAGCTTATCGGCCTTGGTGAAGATGATTCCAAAGGGAACGGCGTTCTCACCCAGCCATTCAATGAATTCCAGATCTATCTTCTGGGGCTCGTGGCGGCTGTCTATGAGCACAAAGAGCGACGTGAGTTGGGGGCGCTCCAGGATGTAGTCGTTGATGATGCGGGTTAGTTGCTCCTGCTGGCTTTTGCCGCGTTTGGCGTATCCGTAGCCCGGAAGGTCAACCAGATACCAGTTCTTGTTGATAAGGAAATGGTTGATAAGTAGGGTCTTACCGGGGGTGGCCGATGTCATGGCCAGGCCCTTGCGGTTAGTCAGCATGTTGATGAGGCTGGACTTGCCCACGTTTGAGCGGCCTATGAATGCGTACTCAGGCATGCTGTGCTGCGGGCATTTGCTTACGTCCGTGTTGCTTATTACGAATTCGGCGCTCTTTATTTCCATCCTGTGTGGGTTTTGTGTGTGCAAAAGTACGAATTTTTGGCCGAATCCGTTAATTTTGCAGTGTTATGAATAAGGAGTATCCGTCAGCTGCATTGGAGAGGGCTGTGGGTGAGTTTGCAAAACTCCCCGGCATAGGCCGTAAGACCGCCCTGCGTCTGGTACTGCATATGCTTTCCAAGCCGGACGAGGAGGTGAGCACCTTTGGCCGTGTATTCTCCACTCTCAAGCAGGATATCCGTTACTGCAAGGTGTGTCATAACATATCGGACACAGACACATGTGCCATATGCGCCAATCCCAAGCGCGATGCATCGACGCTCTGCGTGGTAGAGAACGTGCAGGATGTGCTGGCCATTGAGAGCACCATGCAGTTTAACGGGCTGTATCATGTGCTTGGCGGGATTATATCGCCAATGGACGGCATCGGACCACAGGATCTGCAGATTGCCAGTCTGGTGGAACGGGTCCAGGCGGGCGGTATAAATGAGGTGATACTGGCGCTCAGCCCTACGATGGAGGGCGATACCACAAACTTTTTCATTTCACGTAAACTGCAGCCGCTTGGTGTGAAACTGAGCGTGATTGCCCGTGGCGTGGCTGTAGGAAACAATCTGGAGTATGCCGATGAGGTATCGTTGGGCCGTTCCATCGTGGACCGTACTCCGTTTAAATAACTGATAGAGATGAATATTAAGAAGATGACTGTTAAACTGATGGTGATGTGGATCTCCATCTACGTGGTGGCAGGAATTACTGCATTGCTGTTTGAACTGGGTCCCTTGAATGGTATTACTGTGACCGATGCCAAGACCGCATATATACTTCAGGTGATAGGTGTGCTGGCAGCATTGGCGCTCATCCCGCTTGCCCTGCGAGGATTCAAGAAGATGGTTGACCGTCTGGATGAGAATGAGTACCCCGAGGAGAAGATAGAAAAGATATATATGACATGCTCCATGCTCAGGATCGGGGCGTTTTTCCTTGTTATAGAGTTTGGAGTCATTCTCTACTATATGCTTGGTGACACCATCGGCCTTTACATTGCAGCCATCGGAGCAATATGCTCACTGTTTGCCATTCCCACCAAATCCGGTATAGAGCACGAGACAGGTTATTACGACTGAAATATGCCGGCAGTAAGCGTCATCATAGTCAGCTATAAGGTAAGGTACTACATAGAGCAGTGCCTCAACTCCGTTCTGCGGTCGGTTCCCGATGCACAGATACTTGTGGTTGACAACAAGTCCGATGACGGATCGGTGGAATACCTGCGCGATAAGTTTCCGCAGGCCGAGATAATTGCCAATGATTTCAATGCGGGGTTCGGAAAGGCCAATAATATGGCTCTTGACAAGGCTCTGGGCAGGTATGTCCTGTTCCTTAACCCGGATACGGTTGTGGCGGAGCGTACCATACCGGGATGCATCGACTATATGGATGAACACCCCGAGGTGGGTGCCGTGGGAGTGCGGATGCAGTACGGAAACGGCCGGTTTGCACTTGAGTCACGCCGCTCGTTGCCTACGCCGTCGGTATCGTTCTGGCATATGACCGGTCTGGGCAAGCTGTTCCCTGGGTCAAAGGTGTTCGGTAAATACCACTGCACCTATTTTAATAAAAATATGGAGTGCCCGATAGATGTTGTATCGGGTGCATATATGTTTGTGCGCAAGGAGGCGCTTGACAAGGTGGGCGGGTTTGATGAGGACTTCTTTATGTACGGCGAGGACATAGACCTCTCTTACCGCATACTGCAGGCCGGCTATCAGAACCGTTATCTGCCGCTGCCCATAGTTCATTATAAAGGTGAGAGCACCAATAAGACGTCATACCGTTATGCCAAAGTGTTCTATGACGCCATGCTTATCTTCTTCAACAAGCACTTTAAGCGTTACAGCCGTCTTCTGGAGTTGCTGGTAAGGCTTGTGCTTGGATTCAGGAAAGTGGGTACGTTTATAGGCCAGAACATCCATGCACACAGTCGCAGGCTGGCCGATTACACCGAGGACTGCCTTTATGTGGGGCGTAAGGAGACATTTGCCCATGTGGAGCGTCTTATAAAAAACAGCATATATCTGCGTAATCTGCAATTGGTTGAGGGCGCTGATGATGTCGGGTCCGCACTTCATGGCCGCATAGGCCCGGAGGTAAAGGCGATAGTATTTGATACCGATGCATTCTCTTACGATGCCATCTTGTACTGGATGTACGGCCGCGCATCGGAAGGTAAGCACTATACAATGGGACTTTATTCGGCCGGTACAGGCCATCTAATAACGGAGGATGAAGTGATATGACAGAGAAAGATATCTTATCGGACGGAAAGTACCGTCTGCGTGCACCGGAACCCGAGGATCTGGATGTGCTGTTCGGCATGGAGAACGATACGTCACTGTGGATGGCGTCAGGTAATGCCGTGCCATATTCGCGCTATCAGATCAAGAAATACATTCTTATGTCGTCACATGATTACTATACGGACCGTCAGATCCGCCTTATGATTGTGCGTGCAAGTGACGGTGTGGTTGCGGGCAGTATAGACCTGACCGATATCGACCCTTACAACGGGCGTGCCGAGATTGGAATAGCATTGCTCTCTGAGCATAGAGGACAGGGGATTGCATCGGCTGCTATCAAGCTGATGTCGGATTATGCTCGTAAGGTTCTCCGGTTGAGCCAACTGTTCTGTCATGTGCCGGCCGACAACAAAGCCAGCATTAAACTGTTCACCAGTAATGGGTTTGCCCGAACCGGCCGGCTCAAAGACTGGCTCGTAAAAGACGGTGGTTATACCGATGTGCTGATAATGCAGAAAATTTTTTGAAAAAAATGTGCTCTGATGCTTGTAGGTATCAAAAATGTCTGTACCTTTGTCACCGCAAAACAGCGAGGTGCGGTAGTTCAGCTGGTTAGAATGCCGGCCTGTCACGCCGGAGGTCGAGGGTTCGAGCCCCTTCCGCACCGCTGGAACAGAGTTACCGATTGGTGACTCTGTTTGTTTTTATTAATTACATATTGTTTGTGCTGAAGAATTCCATTTTTGCATTATATTTGCTGTACATAGTCAGGCGATAGTCATTAAAAGATAAGTGCTGATGTTACAGAACCTGTTGGTAAAACTCAAGGACAGACCGATACTAAGCATCCTGTTGTGCGTGGTGTGCTCGGAGATTATCCAACTCGTAATTACGCTTTTATCCAGGAAACCTCCAACATTCCATTATGGTATTGCGGTTGTGGCTCTCCTTGCTCTGTTTGTAACTCCAATCCTGCTTAGTATCCAAAACAAAAGAAATCATACGGATGCAGAAAAGGCCGATGATGATCTGGACCAGCCGGGAAACTCCGATGAGGATACGCAGATTTCCGAGTAAAGGAATAACAGAAACCTTCGCTATTTATTTTTTTGCTAAATTCGCAGTCTGAAAACTGATTGATTATGAAAAAGACCGTAACATTTGGTGAAGTTATGCTCCGTCTGGCTACGCCGGGCTATGAGCGTTTCGGACAAGGTAATATGCTTAGTGCTACCTATGGCGGCGGCGAGGCCAATGTGGCCGTGTCTCTTGCCAACTACGGGCTCCCGGTTTCATTTGTGACCAGAGTCCCTGATAATGATATATCTTTGGCCTGTCTGCGTGAACTGCGCGGTTTTGGCGTCGACGTATCGGATGTGGTGTTCGGTGGTGACCGTCTGGGCATATATTTTCTTGAGACCGGAGCGGTAAGCCGTGGCAGCAAGGTTATTTACGACAGGGCAGGTTCGTCAATATCAAAGATAGAACCGGGTATGATTGACTGGGACAAGGTCCTTGCCGACGCCGGTTGGTTTCATTGGACCGGTATCACTCCTGCAATATCCGAAGGGGCAGCCAAGGTTTGCATGGAGGCTGTAAAGAAGTGTAATGAGAAAGGTATTACCGTTTCATGTGACCTCAATTACCGTAAGAACCTTTGGAAATGGGGCAGGAAAGCCAGTGAGGTAATGCCAGACCTGGTAGCCTGTACAGATATTGTGTTGGGCAATGAAGAGGATGCCCAGATGGCGCTCGGTATCAAACCTGAGGGCGTGGATGTATCCAAGGGCGAGGTTAGTGCCGATGCATACCTGTCAGTGTCACAGCAGATCATGGCCAGATTCCCGCGTTGCAGAAAGGTTATCACCACATTGCGGACATCAATAAACGCTAACCATAACAAGTGGGCTGGTGTGCTTTATGACGGCAAGACGCTGTTCAAGTCAAGACAGTATGATATTACACACATAGTTGATAGAGTAGGTGGAGGTGATTCATTCATGGGCGGCCTGATTTACGGACTGCGCGTTTATGAGGATGACCAGAAGGCGCTTGATTTTGCAGTTGCCGCTTCATGTCTCAAACACACCATCTATGGTGATTACAACCGTGTTACTGTAAGTGAAGTAGAGAAACTTATGGGTGGCGACGCTTCAGGTCGCGTAGCCCGTTAAAAATTACAGATATGAGCCGATTCAAGAGATTACAGGTGCTCAACACATTCGTAGGCACCGGAATAGTCCCTCTGTTTTACAACAAGGACGCCGAGCTGGTAAAGAATGTTGTTAAGGCATGCTATAACGGTGGCGCCCGTGTATTTGAGTTCACCAATCGCGGAGATTATGCCCATGAGGTTTTTGCCGAGGTCAATAAATGGTGCGCCACAGAGTGTCCGGAAATGATTATGGGTGTGGGTTCAGTAAGTGATCCCGCAACAGCGGCGCTCTATATTCAGTTGGGTGCCGGATTTATTGTATCACCCAGTCTTAATCCCGATATGGCCAAGATCTGCAACCGCCGTAAGATTGCATGGATACCTGGTTGCGGAACACTTACTGAAATCAATACAGCCGAGGAACTTGGTTGTGAGATAGTGAAGATATTCCCCGGAACCGAAGTGGGAGGCCCTTCGTTTGTAAAAGCCATCAAAGGTCCGTGTCCCTGGACGGAGATAATGCCTTCGGGCGGAGTCTCACCGGATCCGGTCAGTCTTGAGGCTTGGTTCAATGCGGGAGTTGCGTGCGTAGGTCTGGGTTCTCAACTCACTCCCAAGGACGTAATAGCAAAAGGGGACTTCAAGTTCATTGAGACTAAAGTCAGGGAGTGCATAGAGTTCGTGCAGAAACAGAAGAATTGAGCAGAAGGTAACCCTGTTTACCTCAATTCCAACCCGAATATTGATTCCAGCTCTTTCAGGGCTGGATTTATTTCTTTCATTTTCTCATACTGCTTGTCACGGGTCAGTATGTGTTTGACATTACGTGACTGGTCAACGGCAATCTCCATCGTTATGGCCGGGTTGTTGAAACTCTCACGTACATGACTGATGATACGTTCTGATGCCTGCCGGATTTCATCGGCCATCATCCTGTTTCCTACAGTAATGCTGAATTCCGTATCGGATTTAACGGTAGGAAAGCAGTTTTTCATACGGTTCTTGAGAGGGGTGTCTTCAACAGGCAGGTTTGCCGCAAAGTTATTCCAGCATATCCTGAGTGTCTCGTCAGACAACGGCTTTACCGGGTGTTGGTGTGTGTCGATTACCTGAACGGTCTGACGGCCGTGAGGCTGATCCGGACGTCCTGATGGCCTCTTGTTGTAGATGGATGTGAATATATTTCCATCCTTAACGATAGGGATGGAACTCTTTTTGGCAGGTGTGGTTGTTTCAGTTCGTTGGGGCTGAAGCGTAACTGCAGTAACCGGCTCCTGCGGTTTTACAGGAGTGGTTGCTGATAATGCCTTGTTGAATATGGGTTTTAGTCTCTTGGGCTTGCGCCCACTGCTGTCATCGTCTTCATCGGCCTGTGCAACCTGAATCAGAGTGAGTTCCACAAGCAGGCGCTTATTCTTGCTGATGCGGTAATTGAGATCGCAGTTATTGCAGATCTTAAGAGCCCGGTACAGGAACTTGGGAGTGCATCTTGAGGCTTGTGCCTTGTAACGCTCACGCATTTCATCACTGACTTCAAGCAGGGGCAGGGTGCAGGCGTCGCGGCTTACCATGAGGTTGCGCAGATGGAGCATCAGACCGCTTATCAGATGACTTCCGTCAAATCCCTTTGACAGGATCTCATTCAGGAGTACCATCGATTCGGGGATGCGCTTTTCAAGGAACATATCAGTAAACCTGAAATAATAATCATAGTCAATGACGTTCAGGTTCTCTATAGTCTTCTGATATGTGACCTGTCCACCGGTAAAACTGACTACCTGATCGAATATGGATAGGGCGTCACGCATTCCGCCGTCTGATTTTTCGGCTATAATGGCAAGAGCCTCAGGGTCTGTGGTAACGTTTTCTTTCTGAGCTACATACTGAAGATGCTCGATTATGTCCCTGTTGCTTATGCGGCCGAAGTCATATATCTGGCAACGTGAAAGTATGGTGGGGATGATCTTATGCTTCTCGGTAGTGGCAAGTATGAATATGGCATACTTTGGCGGCTCTTCAAGAGTCTTCAGGAAAGCATTGAAGGCAGCCTGTGAAAGCATGTGTACCTCATCAATTATGTAGACCTTATATTTACCGTTCATGGGCGGAATCCGAACCTGTTCCGTCAGGTTGCGGATGTCATCGACAGAATTGTTGCTGGCTGCGTCAAGTTCAAATACATTGTATGAGCGCAACTCTTCATTGAAACTCTTGCAGGACTCGCAATTGCCGCATGCCTCGCCGTCGGCACCACGGTTGGTGCAGTTGATGGTCTTGGCAAATATTCTGGCACAAGTTGTCTTGCCCACACCGCGTGGGCCGCAGAACAGGTATGTGTTGGCCAGTTTTCCGAAATTGATGGCGTTCTTGAGCGTTGAGACCAGAGCCTTCTGGCCAACAACGCTTGAGAATGTCAGTGGACGGTATTTCCGGGCCGAAACTATATAGTCTTCCATATGAAACCAAATATATACAAAGATACTGTTTTATTTGCAAAATGAGTTATTTTTGCAGCAAAGAAAAACCTCAATATGGATAATGGATTCTTACCTCAGCTAAAGGAGCTTCTGGGCAGGTACAAATACTGGATAGTGCTGGTGCTGTTCCTTCTCGTAATTCTTGTGGTCAGTGAAAACAGCCTGATCAGAAGGAGTGTCCAGAAACGTGAGATAAGGGCTCTTCAGGAGCAGTTGCGTGAGACTTCGGCACAAAAGAGACTGAATGAAGAGTTGCTGGAGGACTTCAGTAATGACAGTATGGTGATTGACCGTATAGCCCGTGAGAAATATAATATGCATCGTGAAGATGAAGACCTTTTCCTGGAACGCTGAGATAGTATGAACAAAAACAATAACCGTCTTATAGAATCCTTTACCGCAGTAGGCGGTCTGCTTCTGCTTTTTGGTGCTGCCGTCTATATAACAGGATGGACCTACGCCCCGTATTTCTATCTGGTAGGCTCGCTGATGTTTGCTGCCGGACAGTTTGCTGACCGTTATATGGGCGATGACCGAATTGTAAAAAGACTTCGATTCCAGCAGGTGCTGGGAGCTTTATTCCTGGTGCTCACGGCATTTCTGATGTTTTCGGATGTCTTACATGCCCGTCTGCTTGAGGATGCTTCATTGGGAGGCAGTCTCCACTCTTTTCTTGTCGGTCTTACCCGCAGGAACAACTGGATAGTCACTCTTTCAATAGGGGCGGTATTTGAACTCTATTCATCCTTCCGTCTGGACCGTATCTTAAAAGAACAGGACTGATATCAAGTCGCTGTTATTCTTTATCATGGCATTCGGAATCGGGTTTCTAAACAGATTCTAATGCTTTTAACAACTTTTAGCCGCTTATGGCCGGCATTTGCTTAAAGAATAATAAAACTTGAATTCATGTTTTTATGTGTTGTATTTTTGCTACCCGAAAAGGATTGGAAATGTTCAGACAACGCTTTAATCTATTTCTGACATCAGCAAGCCTTGTGATAGCCCTGATGTCTTGCACAGGCCACTACAAGATAGACGGTGTAGTGGAAACCATAGGTTATGAAGGACGGGAATTGTCACTTGTGGAATTCCTTCCTTTCCGTATCACCAAGATAGATTCTTGTGTTGTCAATCACGGCAGATTCCAGATGAAAGGCAATGCCGATTCCACACGGCTTGTATTCCTGTGCAAAGAGGGGCGTCCCATAATTCCTCTTTATATAGAGAAAGGACATGCGCGAGTCAGTCTGCTTCCTACGGAGATGACAGTATCCGGAACACGTCAGAATGACCTTTTCTATAATTTCCTGCGCAAGAAGATAGAATTTGACAACCTTTATGAGGATATGTCCCAGAAACGCGTCTCCATGGCACGTTCCAGAGTGGATTTCAGGTCACTGGAACTTATTCAGGACAGTCTGCGTATGATTGTCGAAGAGTGTGAGGATATGATCTGCTCATTCATGGCAGATAATTATGATGAGCCGGCTGCAGTGGGTGTGTTCATGATGCTCAGTGCAAACCCCACCACAGAGGTTCCGTCATTACTCAGACGTATTCTGGATGCGGCTCCGGATGATTTTCTGAACGAGCCATACGTCAACGGGTATGCCAACCGTATAAGTTACGAACGTAACTGATATCCAGTTTCCAGCGTTTTACTGATGGTGTCGAATACCTTTCGGGAGGTATTGCCCATTATCTCTTTGAGTTCGGTCTCATTGGTCTCGGCGGTACTTTGCGGCCATACCGGTTCATGGATTGTGATATGTACCGGATGCCATGTCACGTTCCATGCATGTCTGGACATTACCTGATAGTTTCCGTCGATGGTTACAGGCAGTATCGGAAGCCCCAGTTCTTCAGAGATCAGGAATGCGCCCCGTTTGAACTTACCTATCTTTCCGTCTGGTGTGCGTGTCCCTTCGGGGAATATCACAACAGACATTCCGTTATTGAGTTTGGATTCAGCCTTGCGTATGCTTTCCATTGAACTGGCTCTTGAACTGCGGTCAATAAAAATGCAGCCGGCCATATAGCAGGCCCAACCTACAAAAGGTATGCGGCTGAGTTCCTTTTTCATCATCCATTTGAACTTGATTCCGATGAATCCGTATACCAGGAATGCGTCCCAGTAGCTCTGATGGTTCGGGGCTATGACATAGGACTGTCCTTTGCGTATGTTTTCCTTACCGTGGATATGTACCGGGATCAGGAATACCAGATAGAAAAGACGCCCCCATATCATGCCTGGCCAATATCCCCAGAACCTGTCGTTGAATACAGAACCTATCATAGTAACCAAGGCTGTGATTATGGTGGCAACTATCATTATCGGCAGCGCAATGAAAATCTGATATATAAGGTAAAGTGCTCTGATCATTATCGGTTGAATTTTATCGGTTGTCCTTTTTGTGTAGTATCAAACTCACCGTTCCGGTATGCGGCATGACCGTTTATCCATGTTGTACATACTTTCCAGTGAAGGTGTTCTCCCTGAAACGGATTCCATCCGCAACGGTTGAATGCAGGGGTTGCCTCATATGCTTCTGTCATATGCGATACAAGTGTGAGGTCTGCCTTATAGCCTTTTCGGATAAAACCACGCTCCTTTATCTTAAACAATCCGGCCGGGTTGTGGCACATGAGACGAACCACGTCGGTTGGTTTTAGTATATTACGGTCTGTCAGTTCAAGCATTAAAGGTAGTGAGTATGGCAGAACCGGCATACCTGATGCAGCGCTCTTGCATCCGCCCTGTTTCTCGGACAGCAGGTGTGGGGCATGGTCTGTGCCAATCACGTCTATGCGGCCGTCGGTGAGAGCAAGCCTAAGGGCCTGGCGGTCTGCAGCGGTCTTGATGGCGGGATTGCACTTGATAAGCGTGCCCTTGGTGGCATAATCGGCATCTGTGAACCAAAGATGTGCGGGACACGCCTCAGCGGTGAACTGCTTGCTCTCAAGCGGGCCATTATTGAACAAATCAAGCTCGCGGGCAGTGGTAAGGTGCAGTATGTGCAGGTGCACGCCGGTTCCTGCAGCAACATCCAGTGCCTTTGAGGTCGATGCGTAGCAGGCCTCCTCACTGCGTATGAGCGGATGATATTTTACGGGAGGCTCACAGCCCAGCTGGCTTGTGTAGCGCTCCATGTTGGCGTTTATGATTGATGTCTCCTCACAGTGTACCGCTACTGGCACTGTGGCGGCCTGGAACAGCGCCCTAAGCGATGCGGCATCGTCCAGCAGCATTCCGCCGGTGCTGGAGCCCATAAAGAGTTTTACTCCGCAAACATGGGCGGGGTCAATCTTTTCAATCTGATCCAGATTGGTGTGGGTAGCGCCTAAGTAGAAACTGTGGTTTACCAGACAGGTCTCTGCAGCGTGGTCAAACTTGTCCTGGAGTGCCTGTAGCGTAACCGTCTGGGGTATGCAGTTGGGCATGTCGAACACCGTTGTCACACCTCCTGCTGCGGCTGCAAGGCTCTCGGTGTGCATATCGGCCTTATGTGTAAGACCGGGATCGCGAAAATGTACGTGGTCATCAATCACGCCGGGCAGCAGCCACTTACCGTCGGCATTGATTACGGTATCGGCCTGCGGAGTCTCATCGGACAGGTAGATGCCTGATATGATCTCATTATCAATCAGGACCGATGCGCGCTGCACCTGCCCCTCATTGACCGTCATGGCATCTTTGATGAGAGTCCTGCTCATTATGCTTGCGGTGCTGCGGGCTTTTGGGGATACTTGCGGAACCAGCTGGATATCTTAAGGCGGATTACGCCGAAGAATGCCTCGCTGAAAATGCCTCCGCTCATCTTGGATGTGCCAAGCTCACGGTTTACGAATATAACGGGTACCTCCTTGATTTTGAATCCGCACTTGTAGGCGGTGAATTTCATCTCAATCTGGAAGGCGTAGCCCTTAAAGTGGATCTTGTCCAGCTCAATTGTCTCCAGAACCTGGCGGCGGTAGCACTTGAATCCGGCGGTGGTGTCATGGATGGGCAGGCCGGTTACTATGTGCACGTACTTGGATGCAAAATATGACATCAGCACGCGTCCCATTGGCCAGTTGACCACGTTCACACCGCTTACGTATCGGGAGCCGATGGCTACGTCGTAACCCTCATCTCGGCAGGCACTCAGCAGGCGGGGCAGATCGGACGGGGCGTGAGAGAAATCGGCATCCATCTCAAAGATGTAGTCGTAGCCGCGTTCAATGCACCACTTGAAACCGGTGATGTAAGCAGTGCCCAGACCCAGTTTGCCGCTGCGCTCCACAATAAAGAGGCGGTCCTTGAAATCGGTCTCCATCAGGCTCTTTACTATGGCAGCGGTGCCGTCGGGCGATCCGTCATCGATAATAAGTATGTTGAAATTATCCTCCAGCGCCATCACTGCACGGATGATATTCTCTATGTTCTCCTTCTCGTTATAGGTGGGGATAATTACTATGCTCCGGTTAGTTTTCATAGTTTGTTCTGATATAACGCACAAATATAATAAAAAGGTGACAAAAGGGACGGTTCCGTTTGTCACCTTTTTCATATATCTTTGCAGCTGCTATGACATTGGCGGATCTTTGTGGCCTTTACGGCGGGTTGGCGCAGACCAAGGCGCTGATTAAGGAACTTGCGGGAAAACGCACCGGAAACGTTTTTCTGCAGGGGCTCCGTGCGTCTTCGGCTCCGCTTTTGTTCTGTGGAGTGGCCCGCAGCGGGGGTAAGCCTTGCATCCTTATCATACTTAATGACCAGGAGGAGGCTGCATATTTCTATCACGATATGGTGCAGACCATGGGTGAAGAGGATGTGCTCTATTTCCCGTCTGCCTACCGCCGCGCCGCCAAGTATGGCCAGAAAGACGATGCCAGCGAGATACTGCGCACCGAGGTGCTGAGCCGCCTTACCACCGTTGAGCCCGGGGCCGATACGCTCGTAATAGTGACATCGGCCGATGCGCTTGCCGAGAAGGTGGTATCCAAATCCAGCCTGGAGGACAAGTCCATACGCATCAGCGTAGGTGAGACGCTGGACCGCGAAGAGTTGCAGAGCCTGCTTCTGGAACTTGGATTCAACCGCGTGGATTACGTCTATGAGCCGGGGCAGTTTGCCCTGCGCGGCAGCATACTGGATGTGTTCTCGTTCTCATCGGAATATCCGTTCCGCCTGGATTTCTTTGGCGATGACATAGACAGCATCCGTCACTTTTCAGTTGATACCCAGCTTTCTACGGAGAAGAAGGACAGCGTGGTTGTTGTGCCCGATATGGATAAGATGGAGGGCACACAGGTATCGCTCATGGATTTCCTGCCGGCCGATACCGTGCTGGCTGTCAAGGATTTGCTGCTTACAGCTGACCGCATGACTACCGTAAGCCGTGAAGTGGCCGACCAGGAGAGTCTGGCCGCCCGAATGCGCATAGCTAACGCCGCCGCAGGCTCTGAAGCCAACGCCAATGCCAACGCCAACGTTGAGATGCCGCACTTGCTTACGGCCGAGGATTTCCTGCACAAGACCACCGGTTTCCGCGTGGTGGAGTTCGGCAACAAACCCACCGGTGTGACATCGGTAACAATCACATTCGATACAACGCCGCAGCCGCTGTTCCACAAGAACTTTGATCTGGTGTCACAGACGCTGACCGACTATATAGTAAAAGGATACAGGATTTATATCCTGACCGATAACCCCAAGCAGGGTGAGCGCCTGCACGATATCTTTACCGAGCGCGCTGAGAACATACAGTTTGAGACAATAGGCAAGACACTGCATGAGGGATTTGCTGACGGCATCCTTAAATGCTGTTTCTTTACAGACCATCAGATATTTGATCGATACCACAAGTATAATCTGCGCAGCGAGCGTGCCCGTAACGGAAAGGTGTCGCTAACGCTTAAGGAGCTTCAGGAGTTCAAGGTTGGTGACTATGTGGTTCATATGGATCATGGAGTCGGTAAGTTTGGAGGTCTGGTCCGCGTAAAGGATGTCAATGGCTGGCAGGAGAAGATAAAGATCATTTATAAAAACAACGACGTGGTCTTTGTTTCCATCCACGCCCTGCACAAGGTATCCAAGTACAAGGGCAAGGAGGGTGAGGAGCCGCACATCAATAAACTTGGTACCGGTGCCTGGGAGAACCTCAAGGAGCGTACCAAGGGCAAGATCAAGGATATTGCCCGTGACCTTATCAAACTCTATGCCAAGCGATTGGAGGAGAAGGGCTTTGCCTACAGCCCCGATTCATATCTTCAGAACGAACTGGAGGCCAGCTTCATGTATGAAGATACCCCCGATCAGCTCAAGGCCACCCAGGATGTCAAGCAGGATATGGAGAGCAGCCGCCCCATGGACCGCCTCATCTGCGGTGATGTAGGATTCGGCAAGACCGAGGTGGCCATCCGTGCCGCCTTCAAGGCAGTGGCCGATAACAAGCAGGTGGCAGTTCTGGTGCCTACCACCATACTGGCTTTCCAGCACTATCAGACATTCCGCGACCGTCTTAAGGATTTCCCGTGCCGTGTGGAGTATCTTTCACGCGCCCGCAGCGCCGCACAGACTACCGCTATTCTGGAGGACCTCAAGAACGGCAAGATTGATATAGTAATAGGAACTCATAAACTGATCGGCAAGCAGGTCAAGTTCAAGGACCTGGGCCTGCTCATAATTGATGAGGAGCAGAAATTCGGCGTATCGGTCAAGGAAAAGCTCAAACAGCTGCGTGCCAACGTGGATGTGCTCACCATGACCGCAACACCCATTCCGCGCACCCTGCAGTTCTCGCTCATGGGCGCCCGTGACCTCTCGGTAATCCAGACTCCGCCTCCCAACCGCTATCCCATACAGACCGAGCTACATGTGTTCAGTCCCGATATCATCCGCGAGGCCGTCAACTTTGAGATGAGCCGTAACGGACAGCTCTTTATTGTGAGCAACCGTATATCGTCGCTTCAGGACCTGGCGGACCTGGTTCAGCGTG
>Ga0256405_10000952_pt1 | contig 86941 bp, 79 predicted proteins | sample RumenRJG_02DNA_FD_189096 | JGI IMG/M metagenome (GOLD analysis project Ga0256405, IMG submission 189096) | Bovine rumen microbial communities from Lethbridge, Alberta, Canada - RJG_02 | ecosystem: Host-associated > Mammals > Digestive system > Stomach > Rumen | place: Canada: Alberta... | reverse complement strand
GAGATGACGCTCCAGAGCCGCCGCCCTGTGTACGGCACTACGTACACCACTACCCTGCTCAATTTCAAGGACAACGCCTTTAACTTCACGTATCAGGATTATGACCGCATTGAGTATCAGCAGAACCAGTTTACCACCAACTTAACGGCAATGCTTGCGTACTACTGCTACCTCATCATCGGTCACGATATGGACAGCTATCAGCGTTTGGGCGGCACGCCTGCTTTCCAGCAATGCGAAGAGATCGCCAGCCTCTGCCAAACGGCTTCTATGGAAGGCTCCGAGCAGAAAGGCTGGTTAGCGTTCGAGAGCAACAGAAACCGTTATGCGCTCATTAACAACCTCTTGGACGAAGCCTTCAAGGCTTATCGTAATTTCTACTACGAGTACCACCGCTTAGGCTTGGACGAGATGACCTCCAACGTCACCAACGGTCGTGCCCGCATAGCGGAAGGAATACCTGTGCTCAAAGAGGCGTACCGTTCCCGTCCTGCGACATATGTCATCAACACCTTCCTCGATGCCAAATGCGATGAGTTGGTGGATATCTTCAGCAAAGGAACGGACAAAGAGAAAAAAACTGTCCATACCATCCTCAACGACATCGACCCCACCCGTCAAGAGAAATACGACAAGATCATGCAGTAAGATTCTCTGTCTATATCGGTAAAAGGACAATGAGCGAGCACGATAAATGGCATTGGCAAGAAGGGCGTATATGGCGTGGTATTGGCATTTACCATGTGACAATGGTTGTGTCTAACCGCCATCCATTATTAGGCAATCTGATCATCTCGGACAATGACCCAACGCAAGCACGAGTAGATCGTACGGAATTAGGCGAAGCCATCATAAAGAACATGTTCCAGATTCCCGATTATCATCCGGAAGTGGAAATCGTTCAGTTCTGCCTTATGCCGGATCATATTCACGTGATTCTGCATGTTAAACGGACGATGCCGAAAGGTATAGGCTCCGTAGTACGGGGCTTTTGGCAAGGGGCAAAGAAAACAGCAGATTTGCAAGCTTCGTCCATTTTTCCGAATAACATTCGGAGTGACAACCCCGAAAGGATACCCATTTTCACGGAGAAACCCTTTATTCGCCCACTATCCCATAAGGGGCAATTACAAACGATGATTCGCTATGTTCAGATGAATCCCCAGCGTCTCGCTACCAAACTGCTCATGCCGGGATTCTTCCGTGTGCAGGGGGGCATCGAAATCGCCGGACGCATGTACCGCGGAATCGGTAATGCGGGACTGCTACATGCATCTCAATACGCACCTGTGCATGTCCGCCGGACGATGATAGAAGAGGCGGAACATGGTGATAATAAGCGGTTACGCGATTATATGAACGGCTGTGTGATAGATGCAAGAAACGGCATCGTCATGGTCTCGCCGTTCATCAGTCAACAGGAAAAGGCGGTTATGGATGTTCTCATAAAGGAAAAACACCCGATAATCTATATTGCGGATAATGGTTTTCGTGATTATTACAAACCCGGCGATGGCTTGTTTGATGGTGTCGCAGAAGGGCGCGTGCTCATTCTTTCCCCATGGGAATATGACGCGCAAAAACGCCATGTCACCCGCGCAGAGTGCGTAGCCATGAACCAAATGGCGGAGGAAATCTGCGATGCATTGGGTTCTCCGAATGATATTCGGAAAAATTAACGAAGCGTCGTCTTTCCTTTTCCCCCATTTTCCCCAATAAAGCTTCGTTCATTTTGCCGAATAGCATTCGGCATTAATCTTCTCTTTCAACTTTGCTTTGCACTTTTTGCACTTTCTGCACTTTCCCGTTCTAAAGTGCAAATAGTGCAAATAGTGCAATGTCATTTTTTTAATGCATCAGCCAATACAGGCATCTTACGGGCACGTACAGGATGCGAACAACATGCGAACGGGAATGACTGCTAAACACATGCTAAACACAGGCTCATTATATGCTATATTTGTACAAAAAAACAACAAAAATGCGGTGACTCTTGCATATATGCAAAAAAAGCAGTACCTTTGTACCCAAATTTGGTTTTTATTGTATGAATATACAATCCGACGATAAATAATAGGTAAAATGTTAAGACATCTACATATACAAAACTATGCGCTGATAAGCCGCCTCGATATCGATTTCGAGGAGGGTTTTTCGGTGCTGACAGGTGAGACCGGTGCTGGAAAAAGTATTATCCTCGGCGCTCTCGCTTTGGTGCTGGGAGCACGGGCGGATAGCAAAGCGATTACCGACGGAGAGGACAAATGTATCATTGAAGCCACATTTGATGTACAAAGGGACAATGGACAATGGACAAAGGACAATGGACAATGTACAAAGGACGATGTACAATGTACAAAGGAGATGATTATCCGGCGGGAGTTGTATGCGAACGGGAAGAGCCGGTCGTTTGTGGATGACAGTCTGGTGACCTTGCAGGAGTTGAAGGGTTTGGCGAACAAGCTCATTGATATACACAGCCAGCATGCGAACCTGCTGATAGAGAATGCGGATTTTCAGCTGGAGGTAGTGGACACCATCGCCTGCAATGAAGCGCAACGATCTTCCTACTCCGCTCAGTATGAGCGATATACAGCCGCCGTGGAGCAGCTGCATCATCTGCAAGCACTCGCTAAGAAGAGCCGTCAAGACGCCGATTATATCCAATATCGCTACCAGCTTTTGAGTGAGGCGAACCTGCAAACGGGCGAATTGGAGGAGTTGGAGAACGAGCAATACCAGCTCAGTCATGCGGAGGAGATCCAAGCGGCTTTGCAAACGGCGATTGAAGCGATCCAAGGTGAGCAAGGCAGCGCTATCGAGGCGTTGCGGATGTGCCATCTGGACGATGCAGCAACCGAGTTGCAGGAACGGATAGAGAGCACGCGTATCGAGTTGCAGGACATAGCCGAGGAAGCCGAGCGAAAGTTGAGTCATATAGAGATGGATCCGCAGCGGCTGCAGTGGGTCGAAGAGCGGATTGCGAGTCTGGAGGAACTGCTGCATAAGTTCAACGCAGAGAGCCTCGATGAACTGATAGCCATGCGGGACGAGTTAGCGGAACAGGTGAACCGTATGGACAGTTTTGAGTTCGACATCGCGCAGGCACAGAAAACCGTTGACACCGAGCGTGCTGCGCTCACGAAAGCCTCAGCGGCGCTCACCAAGAGCCGTCAAACCGTTCTGCCGCAGATATGCGAGCGCTTGATCACCAACCTCAAGAGACTCGGCGTAGCGCACGCGAAAGTGGAGATGCCGATAAGCCCGACGGAGGACTTCTCGCCGAACGGTTGCGACGAGGTGCAGATGCTCTTTGCGGCGAACCTCAACCAGAGCCTGCGTGCCGTAAGCGAAGTGGCATCCGGCGGTGAGATAAGCCGTTTGATGCTCTGCCTCAAAGCGCTTATTGCCAGCACGAAAGGACTGCCGACGATCATCTTCGATGAGATAGACACCGGTGTGAGCGGCGACATAGCGACCCAGATGGCATCGATCATGCGTGAGATGTCGGCACATCGTCAGATCATCGCTATCACCCATCTGCCGCAGATAGCAGCGCAGGGCGAACACCACTATAAGGTCTATAAAGCCGACACCGACAAACGCACCGAGACGCATATCAGCCGTCTCACGGAGGACGAACGGATCACCGAGATTGCCTCGATGCTCAGCGGGGCGAATGTATCCGATGCTGCAATGAATACAGCGAGGGAATTGTTAAATAAATGAAAGAAGGACAAATGTACGATGTACGAAGGATGGACGAAGGGTTGAAAGTACGAAGGACAGCGTACATAAATCAATAAATCGTACATCATACATCTTTAAATCGTACATAAATAGTACATCGTACATCTTTAAATCGTACATCACATTATGTTGCCTTTAGCAGAACGAATGCGTCCGAAGACGCTGGACGAATACATAGGACAGAAACATCTGGTGGGACAAGGAGCTATCCTTCGGCAGATGATCGAGAGCGGTAACATCGCCTCGTTCATTCTGTGGGGTCCTCCGGGTGTAGGCAAGACGACGCTTGCGCGTATCATCGCGCATCAGTTGCAGCGTCCGTTCTACACGCTGAGCGCCGTTACCAGCGGCGTCAAAGAGGTGCGTGACGTCATCGACAAAGCCAAACGCTCCTCTGCCATGAACAGCGGTCTGTTTGCGCCTGCGGACGGACGAAGCCCTATTCTGTTCATCGATGAGATTCACCGTTTCAGCAAGAGCCAGCAGGACAGTCTGCTCGGTGCCGTAGAGGAAGGAACGATCACCTTAGTCGGTGCAACGACCGAAAACCCTTCGTTCGAAGTGATCACTCCCCTACTGAGCCGATGCCAAGTGTATGTGCTCAAGTCCTTAGACAAAGATGATCTGATGGAGCTGCTCAACCGCGTGCTGACGAAAGATGAATACATCCGTTCATTGGGCATACAGGTCAAGGAGAACGAGGCGTTGCTTCGTTTCAGCGGCGGCGATGCACGCAAGCTGCTGAACATCATTGAGCTGGTAGCCAACAGCGGCGTGAAGATCATTGACAACGAGACCGTTACCAAACAGCTGCAGCAAAACCCCGTAGCGTACGACAAAGATGGCGAGATGCACTACGACATCATCTCCGCCTTCATCAAATCGGTACGCGGCAGTGACCCGCAAGCGGCTATCTATTGGTTAGCGCGCATGATAGAAGGTGGCGAAGATCCTAAGTTCATCGCACGGCGGTTAGTGATCTTGGCAAGCGAAGATATCGGTCTGGCGAACCCCAATGCGATGCTGCTCGCCAACACCTGTTTCGATGTAGTGAACAAGATCGGCTGGCCCGAAGGACGTATTCCCTTAGCGGAAACGACCATCTATTTGGCGACCTGTAAGAAAGACAACTCCGCGTACCTCGCTATTGACGAAGCGCTCGCGAAAGTGCGCGAAACGGGCAATCTGCCGGTTCCTTTACATCTTCGCAATGCTCCGACTTCGCTCATGAAAGAACTTGGATACGCCGACGGTTATAAGTATCCGCACGACTACCCGAATCACTGGGTGGAGCAACAATACTTGCCGGACGAACTGAAGTCAGCAGTTTTCTGGAAAAAAGTTTAGAGTTTAGAGTTTAGTGTTTAGAGTAGTGGAAAGTGGAAAGTGGAAAGTGGAAAGTGGACTAACGACTAACGACCAACGACTAACGACCAATGGCAAGTCTATACATACATATACCGTTTTGCAAGAGCAGATGTCTCTATTGCGATTTTTTCTCTACCGTCCAACTGGATCGTAGAACGGAATACGTAGATGCCTTGCTCAAGGAGATCACGGCACGCAAGGACGAAACCGGAGAACCGATTCGGACGATTTACCTTGGTGGCGGCACACCGAGTATGCTGGACTCCATTGATATCTTCCGCATCCTGCGTACTGCCGGAACGGAAGGCGTGGAGGAGATCACGATGGAGGTCAACCCGGGAGACGTGAACGAGCAATACCTGCGTGAGATCAAGCAATGCGGTGTCAACCGGCTCTCCATAGGCGTGCAGAGTTTCAAGGATCACCTGCTGCAAGTCATCGGACGCCGACACACGGCAACACAAGCGATAGATGCCGTTCGGACAGCACAGAAGGTCGGGTTTGACAATATATCCATAGACCTCATGTACGCCCTGCCGTCTCAGACCTTGCCTCATTTGGATGCAGACCTCTCGCTTGCCTTGAAATTAGGCGTGCAGCATATATCCACTTACGGTCTCATTTACGAAGAAGGAACCGCGCTCACGCAGATGCGGGACAAAGGAGAGATAGAGCCGATTGACGAAGACAAAGAAAACGAGATGTACGACCTGCTATGCAAGCGGTTTAAAGAAGCGGGATTCGTTCATTACGAGGTCAGCAATTTTGCGCTACCCGGATTCGAAGCCAAGCACAACAGCAGTTATTGGGACGGCACGCCGTACATAGGCGTAGGCGCAGGAGCACACAGTTACATAGGGAACGTGCGCAGTTGGAACCCCAAAAAGCTCAATTCGTACATCAACGGGATTGAGAACCGAACCTTAGTACGCACGAGAGAGTATCTCTCCGAGACCGACCTCTACAACGAGCGGATCATGCTGGGGCTCAGAACGAACAAAGGCATCCTCGCATCCGACGTAGACGTCCGTATTGGTCACGAAGTGGTTACGAGAATGACAGACGAATACCGGCTCTTACGGCTGACAGAGGACGGTCGGTTAGTAGCTACCCAGAAAGGGCTGCATGTGTTAAACAGAATAATAGAAGATTTGATGATATGAAAACGAAAAATTGGTACAAACCGTTTTTGATTTGGTTTTGGAGTCTCTTTGTAGGAGGCATTCTGCTGGTTTGGTTGATCCTTTGGCTCATTACCAAGGGTGTGTTGGGTTACTTGCCGCCCTTGGAGGAGTTGCAGAACCCGAAGAACACCTATGCGTCGGAGATCATCTCTGCCGACATGCAGTCCTTGGGACGCTATTACCGGTACGAGAACCGAATAGGTGTGCAATACACGGATCTCTCGCCTAATATCATCCATGCGTTGATAGCTACTGAGGACGCGCGTTTCTATCGTCATACGGGCGTGGATTTCAAATCGATGTTCCGCGCTGTGCTCAAACTCGGACGTGCCGGTGGTGGTTCTACCCTCACCCAGCAGTTGGCGAAGCAGTTATGGTCGCCACGTGCGAATAACATCTTCGAACGCGCTATGCAGAAACCGATAGAATGGGTCATCGCTACCAAGCTCGAACGGCTCTATTCCAAGGACGAGATCCTGCTGATGTACCTCAACCAGTTTGATTTTCTGTACAATGCCGTGGGTATTCAATCGGCTTCGCAGGTTTATTTCTCCACCACGCCTGCCAACCTCAAGATAGAGGAAGCAGCGATGTTGGTCGGCATGTGTAAGAACCCCTCGCTCTATAACCCCGTTCGTCATCCTGAGCGCGCTACCGGTCGCCGAAACACGGTCTTGAGCCAGATGGAGAAATACGGCTACATAGACGAAGCAGCAAGAGACTCCCTCTCTGCCCTGCCGCTTGAGCTGCACTACCGCTCTGTGGATCATAAACAAGGAAGCGCACCCTATTTCCGCGAGTACCTGCGTGGTGTGCTTACCGCCAAGGAACCCAAAGAGAGCGATTATCCGGAGTGGAACAAACAGCAGTACAAGATAGACGCTTACCAATGGAACAACAACCCGCTTTACGGTTTTTGCGAGAAGAACAAGAAACCCGATGGTTCCAAGTACGACATCTATCAGGATGGTCTGAAGATCTACACCACCATCGACTCCCGTATGCAGCGGTACGCCGAGGAAGCGGTGAGCGAGCACATGCAGGCACAGCAGAAGAGTTTCTTCAAGGAACTCAAGAAGAAAAAGAACGCGCCTTTCTCCCGTTCGCTGACCCAAGAAGAGATCAACGGTATCATGAACCGCTCCATGAAACAGACAGACCGCTACCGGATCATGAAAAGGGAAGGTATCAGCAATGACTCTATCCGTCGGGCCTTCGAGACACCGCGTGAGATGCAGGTCTTCACCTATGACCGCGGACTGATAGACACCGTTCTCTCACCGATGGACTCCATCAAATGGCAGAAGAGTTTCCTGCGCTGCGGATTCATGTCCATGGATCCGCATACCGGACATGTCAAAGCGTATGTAGGAGGACCTAATTTTACCCATTTCCAATACGACATGGTGACCAAAGGTCGTCGTCAGGTAGGTTCGACGGTGAAGCCTTACCTCTACACCCTTGCGATGGACGAAGGCATGTGGCCGTGCGACAAGACTGTCAATGAGCCTATTACCCTCTTGGACGCTAACGGCATTGAGTGGACTCCGCGCGACACGCACGATAAATACAGAGGCGACACCGTTACCCTCACATGGGGTCTGCAGTACTCGTCCAACTGGATCTCTGCGTACCTCATGTCCCTCTTCACACCCGAACAGTTAGTGAAGATGATGCAGTCCTTCGGTATTCAGGGACAACTCGATCCTGTCATCTCGCTCTGTCTTGGACCGTGTGAGGTGAGCGTAGAAGAGATGGTGGACGCATATACCACCTTTGCCAACAAGGGTATTCGTACCGAACCGCTATACGTCACCCGCATCGAAGACGCTAACGGAAACGTCATCGGCACTTTCAGCCCCAAGACCCACGAGGTCATCAGCGAGACAACCGCCTATAAGATGATCTACATGCTGCGCCAAGTGCTGGATCACGGAACGGGCGTACGCGTGCGTTTCAAATATGGTATCACAGCACCGATGGCAGGCAAAACCGGTACGACCAATAACAACTCGGACGGATGGTTCATGTGCTTCACGCCTTCGCTCGTCAGCGGTACTTGGGTCGGCGGAGAAGATCGTGGCATACATTTTGATACGATGGCAGAAGGACAGGGTGCCTCGATGGCGCTACCCATCTGTGCGATTTATATGCAGAAGGTACTCGCAGACGAGACACTCGGCTACAGTCCGAACGAACAGTTTGATGTACCGGCTTGGTTTGACCCCAATGAAGGATGTAAATAGATGTACGATTTACGATTTACGATGTACAATTTATTAACGATTGAAAGGTTTTAGATACATATTATCCCTTGTACTTTGTACATTGTCCCTTTGTACATTTGCGCAGTTGAACACCGACCGCATCACAGCTATCGGGCGGAATGCGCTGTATTTTGAGGACTATGTGCTCTCGATACAGTATTTCAATCAGGTCATCCGGCTCAAGCCTTACCTGAGCGAACCCTATTTCTACCGTGCGATTGCAAAGATCCAGTTGGAGGACTATCAGGGGGCGTTGCGGGATTGTAACTCCGCCATCGAGCACAATCCTTTCTCCCCGGGCTGCTATTATGCCCGAGGGTACATCTACCGCCAACTCAATGAGTTGGAGAAAGCCGAAGCGGACTACACGCAAGCCCTTCGTTTCTCGCCGGAGAACCGCACGTATATGTTGCTTCGTGCCGACACCCGAGCACAGATGAAACATTATGACGACGCCTTAGAGGACATCGAGCAGATGTTACGCCGCGAACCCAAATCGGCATCCGTTTGGGCGGAGAAAGGGCATGTATGTATTCTCAAGAAAGATACCTTAGCGGCATTGGAAGCAATCGAGACCGCTACTACGCACGACAAGACGAACCCTGCCCTATGGTCGGCACTCGGTGTGACGAACCTCATGCTCAACCGTGAAGACGACGCTTATGTGCAACTCACACAGGCTATCAACCTTGGCTCCAAATGGGCAGGCGATTATATCAACCGAGGCATCATTCATTACCGCCGTCATAACTACCGAGGTGCGCTCTCGGACTACGATCAGGCAGTGAAGATAGCACCTCGTGACGCAGACTGTTACTACAACCGCGGTGTGATGCGGCAGGAGGTAGGCGACTACAACAACGCCCTCACCGATTTCAACACCGCCCTCTCCTTGGAGCCCGAACGGACGGAGATGCGTTACCAACGCGCCCTTGTGGAGATGCAACTCAAGCAATGGAGCAAAGTGACCTCCGACTTGGACTCACTCATTGCGCGGTACCCCTATTTCCTGCCGGCTTATTATCTGGCGTCGGAAGCGAAAGCCAAACAGGGAGACAGCAAGTCCGCTTACCGCTACCGTCAGCAGGCACACGATTTAGAGCAGCGCAAGGATGAGATACAAGCCCGACAAGCCGCGCAACCGAACACGGATGTGCTCATCGCCGATGCTCAACCGCAGCGTAAGGACTACCGCAAGGAGTTCTCCGCTTCCACGGCGCAGAACCACAATGACCTGCCGGAGGAGGAACAGAAATACGACTCCAAGACCCGTGGTGCCGTCCAGAACAGATACCAAGACGTAGTGAACGAGCCCAATATCGTTCTGAGCTATTACAGCCAAGACCTGAGTCTAAGGAGGACGAATTATTATCACCCCTTGTTGGAGCAGCTCAACCGCAGCGGAGCCCTACCCGCCTCGCTTCGTCTCACGAGTCAGGAGACAGTGCTCACCGCCGAGATGGTAGATTTCCATTTCTCGGAGATCCACCGCCGCACGCAGCAGATAGACAACTGGTCTGATCCGGACGAAACGGGCTTAGCTCCGGTCTTCTTTGCCCGCGCTATCGAGTTCGCCGTCGTGCAGGACTACACCAGTGCTATCGATGACTGCACGAGGGCTATCCAGTTGGCACGAACGAGCCACGAGATGCAGGTGCTCCTTACTTTCTGCCGCGCTAACTGGCGGTATAGGCTGCTCGAATACCGCCGTGCTACCGGCGAACAGGACGCCACCACGAACATGGATTTTGATATCATGCAGCGCGACTATGATCAGGTGCTTCGGCTGCAACCGGATTTCACCTTTGCGCTCTATAACAAAGCGAATATTCTCTGCGCTCAGCGGGAATGGAAAGATGCGATTGAGTTCTACTCACGAGCTATCCTCCTCGACCGCGATTTTGCGGAAGCCTATTTCAATAGAGGACTGACGTATATCTATATAGGCGAGAACGAGAAAGGTCTCTCGGATCTGAGCAAAGCCGGAGAGCTCGGTATCTATCAGGCGTATAATTTGATAACAAGATTTAAATAAGTTGAGAGTTATTAGAAACATATTAGTCCTTTGTCTTTTGTCCTTTAGCACAGCGGTCCTTTGTCCCCTAAAGGCTCAGTTGCTGTATGAGATCTCGGGAAACAGCAGTAAGTCCAAATCGTACTTATTGGCAACGAACCGGCTCGTGGAGATGCAGTTTCTGGACACTATTCCGAACGTGTTCAAGTGCTTCGGGAAATGCAACAAAGTGATCACGGAGTTTGCGATGCAGGACTACGAAGCACTCGCAGCCTTGCGTCAAGCCGCCTTGCTGCCAGACTCTGTTAAACTAAGTAATTTTTATAGCGAAAGCGAGTACGAGTTCATCGATAACGCTCTTCGTATCAATTTGCAGATGGGTTTGGATAAGTTATGCCGCATGAAACCTTCCTATTTGACAGAGATGTTTCGCACCGAATTGCTGCGTCAATGGATGCAGTACAACGAGCAGCGGTCGATGGAGAATTTCTTCGAGTCCGTAGCCGCAGAGCGCAATATTCCCGTCATCGGTTTGGACAACATAGGCGAGACGATGTACATGCTTTTTGACCGTGAACCCTTCAACTGGCAATGCAAAGAGTTACTCAAGATAACCGAGTATCCGGAGAACGAGATCAAGCAGGAACGGACGCTCAAGTCCATGTACCTCGACGGAAGGTTGACCGAGATGGCTTATCAGGTGGAAGCACCGGATAACAACACTACCCTCTCCTTCTCGGACTACAAAGTCTTTTGTCAGCGAAACAAAGAGTGGGTCAAACGGCTCAAACCGCATCTCGCTTCCGGAGGGGCGTTTATCACCCTCAATGCCATCTATTTAGGCGGCGAGAAAGGACTGATAGAGCAACTCCGTGCTGCCGGATACCGAGTGAGACCGGTGAACAGGAAATTAAGAATTAAAAATTAAAAATTCAGTCGTTGGTCGTTAGTCGTTGGTCGTTAGTCCAACAGCGCAGCGATACGGGAAAGGAAATTAAAAATAACAAATCACAAATAACAAAAAACAAATGAAAAAGGTATTTTCTGTATTGGCAGCTTTTGTAGTAGCTGCAACGATGAGTGTAAATGCCGCTCCTGAGCGCGGTAAGTTAATTCACGTGGACAACTCCACCTCCAAGAACCTCAAGCCGCAGATTGCGTTCTGTCAGGATCATGTGGACGGACAGGATGTCACTACCCTGCTCGTCAAGACCGTGAATGTCAATGCGTACAACGAGTTCAACGACGCATCGCGTGTTCTCGTTCGTTTTGCGGACGGCAAGGCTATCCGTCTCAACCGTGTAGCCGGTTCGGAAGTGCAGAAGAACAAACACACCGAGAAGAAAGGCAATGCGACTATCTCGTATTACGACACTTTCACTTCGTACGAGGTGACGCAGGAGGTCATTGACAAACTCAAAGCCGGCATCGCTATCATCAAAGTGCGTATTGTCTTCAAGGAGAACGACTCCAAAGATTACGACATCGTAGAGGGCTATCAGGAGAAGATGGCTTCCGACCTGCTCAAGTCGTACTTAGAGGCAGCTGACAAGAACAAAAAAGCGCATTCCGACACCAGCGACGAGGACTTTTAAGAATTGAGAATTCAGAATTCAGAATTCAGAATTCAGAATTCAGAATTCAGATATCAGATTTTAGATTTTAGATTTGAAATTGAAACGCTACATATTATCCCTTGTACTTTGTACTTTGTCCCTTTGTACATTTCCTCAGTCCGGTTTTCAGGAGTTAGCGGATTCGTTAACGGCTTACACGGGGTTCTCTACCCTTTGGGCGCCTGCTGTCCGCGTCAAACAGATGCGCGTCAACGGCAATAAAGTGACCCTGCATACGAACCTCACCTTGCGTGACTACCGCTGGACGCCGGAGAACATCGCCGACATCAAACGCAAAGTCAGCCTTTGGACACTCGGTCATGAGAACGGCAAAGTGACGATCTACAGTGGTCGTACCGACATCGAGACCCTCATCACCGACTGTGCTCGGCAGGAAGCCAAACGCGCTACGGTCAAATGTCAGAAGACAAGCGGCAGATGTGACTTGACCGACCGGCATATTGCCCTCTATCCGTCCCACGGTCTTTATTTCAACCGTGACCGGAACGAATGGATTTGGCAACGCGCTACGCTCTGGACTACCGTAGAAGACCTGTACTCGCAAGAGTACGTGCGCCTTATCAAACAGATGTTGGAGAACGCAGGTGCTACGGTCATCATGCCTCGGGCAGGGTTAGATAATACCCAAACCGGCGAATCGGGTATGCCTCGTTGGGCAGAAGGAGCACGCTATTGGCTCAAAGCCAATGAAGCCGACTCTGCCCTTTGGGATCTGTATAAAGGCGATGAGTACAAGGATGATATGAAATGTCGTGCTATGTGGCTCAATGCGCAGACAGATCCTATTGATCTGTGCCTTGCGCTTCATACGGATGGATTAGATAGCGGCGATGACTCCACCATCGTGGGTACGCTCGCTATCTATACCGCCCATGACGACGACGGACGTACTGCCCTGCGCGATGGACAAGACCGAGAGAAGACGAACCGCAACCTTGCAGACTGGGTACAGACCCAAGTCACGAATGATCTGCGTTCGATAGCACCCGAATGGACCCGACGCCAACTCAAAGAAGCTAACTACTGCGAGAGTCGCGTGCCGGTCATGCCGAGTATCATCTTGGAGCTGCTGAGCCATAAGAACATGGCGGATATGCGGTACGGACTTGATCCGAAGTTCCGCTTCGCTGCCGCGCGCGCTGTATATAAAGGTATATTGCGTTACCTCAACGGCATCAATGCCGCCGTGCAACCTCTCCCGGTACAGGACTTAGGCATCGGTGCCGACCGAGTGCTTCGCTGGATAGCGCCGGTGGACAGTCTTGAGCCCAATGCCGCGCCTTCCTACTACATGGTCTATATGCAGGAGGACGGAGGCGAATGGGATGTGCAGCAAGTGGAGAACGACTCACATCTTGCCGTGACACTCAAACCCGGGGTGCAGTATAACTACTACGTCGTAGCCGGTAATGACGGCGGTCTCTCTTTCCCCTCACCCGTCATCAGCGCATATCTGTCTAACAGTCCGAAGGACGATCTAACAGGCGAAGCCGGTCTAAGTCAGACTTGGAAGCGGTCTAACAGCAAAGCAGTCTTAATCGTTGATGCTTTCAACGACACCTACGGTCCTGAGTGGTTTGCTGATTCGACCTATGCAGGTATCGTGCCGGGAACGTATGCCTGTGAGGATCATTTCACCTGTGCCTATATCGGTGCGCAATGGGACTACCGCCGTGCGAGCCAATGGATCAATGATGACAACTGCGGCTGGGGTGCTTGTTATAGAGATCATGCGGGTCAGCTGACGATGGGTAACACCCGAGACTGGTCGGTTCAGCACGGTCGCATCCTTCGTCAGATGGGTATCTCCTATGTCTCCTGCACTGCAGGCATGATGGGAGAAGTCAGAATTCAGAATTCAGAATTCAGCCTCGTCGATTATGTCTGCGGCAGACAGCGAGAACCGCTGACAGACGCGAATCGTCAGTGGCTTGGCGAGTACTTAGCGCAAGGCGGAAAACTCCTGCTTAGTACCGACCATTTCAGTGCGATCGATGCCAAATGGGCAAAGCGTCATCTGCACGCGTCTTACTATGCCGCCAAAGCTACCCACAGCGGTCGCATCGTTCGTCCGAACCACCGTCCCTACCGGCTGCTCATGGAGCCGAACGAGACGCAACTGTTCACCTGCACGCCGGAGGCGCTCCGACCGGAAGACGCCAATGCTGCCCGCTATGCTTCCTACGAAGATATGCGCTGCCCGGCAGCCGTCAGCAGTCCCAACACCCTCGTTTATGGCTTCCCGCTGGAGAGTGTCATTGACTTTGACAAGATTTACCGTCAGTCGATAGAGTTTCTGATGAAATAAGAAAATCGCATCCTTTTGGGTGCGATTTTATGTAATTTTAGGAGACAAAACAAGCTATTTATACCCTCTAAAATGCAGTTTTCAAATAGGAGAAATAGTAAATGACTGATTTAGTGCATTTTACCAAAATCATTTTTCAAACACTATTTCTTGCACAATTCATAGAAAAGCAGTACTTTTGCACCGGATTTCAAAATTTGTGTGATTATGAAAAAAATTATCTTCACGTTATTGCTTGCGATAGTGAGCAGCGTATGGACAACGAGTATGGCATTGTGTTTAGGGTACACTAATGGTGTCTATGATGCGATGGGGGCTTCTACTATGCATACAGGAACAATAGAAGTAATTGCTTTTCCGTGCGATGGAGACAATGATGAACCCTGTCCTCCTTGCTTAACGCTCGCGCTAAAGCAAGCATCTGATGGTCAAATTTACTATCTGACTACAGCCCAACATCGTTATAACATTCAAGAGCAGTTAGACAGTATAATGCTTATAGCCGAATCTGCCAACAATTCTTATAAACAATGGATTACTGTCGTAGGTAGGATTTTTTGGCGCGATCACAATGCTTGTATTGATGTTGAACGTATTCAAACTAACAATATATCCTCTCTCTGTGACGAGTGGAATGTATTGCAATTCCGGTCGCACATGGGATATTCACCCGATGAATACTACACGCAACACTACCGGTTAACATCAGACACCGTTATTAACGGACAAATTTTTAGAAAACTATATAAGGAAAATAGTTATTCCGGTACCATGCGAGAAGGAACAAACAGGGACATCTATTATGTGCCGGCAGAAAGCACCCACGAGTATCTGCTTTATGCCTTTAATGCCCAAGTGGGAGATACGTTAAGTAATCTATGGGTCGAAGGCTATCAGCAGGAGGTGTTTAATGAAAGATATGCCGACGGTTGGACTATGATTGTTAGAGAAATCCAAGAAACCACACCACGCACTTATATACTGAGTTATACTTGTGAAGGTTGTTCTTATCCGTATTACAATAAAGCAATAGTGTGGTTAGAAGGAGTAGGATATCCGGCAGGTCCAATAGGAAGCGATATTCCCTTTGATTTTGAAATTTTTATGCCTCAACTGCTTTGTGCCTACAAGAACGGCGAGCAAGTGTATGTCTCTAACATGGGAGAGCAATACGGGTGCGAGTACAATTATAATCCCGATTCTACTCCTTCCGACACTATTCCGCTGTATATCAAGGACGGACCGGGATCATCGACTGTTGAGCCTGTGGATCCGAATGAGATTATAGCAAAACTTATCCTCGACGAGTTGCAGATGAAAGAGTATCTCCATACGATTATTGACTACAACCTCACCAAAGCACCCGCAGCTAATTCGTCACCGGCAGTCAAGCACGTCAATCCGGTGGTAGCAGCCGATAGCTTCACCGATTCGGAGACGGTAACTCTGACGGAGAGCGGCAGGTACTTCCTCGAGATGAGCCATCCGGACTGGGACTACACCATCGTCGGCACTTTCGTTTACAACGCTCTGCAAGGATTAGAGACCGTCGAAAACAGTCAAAGCGCATGTACTAAAGAGCTCCGCGAAGGTCAGCTGCTGATCCGTCAAGGCGAGCAGCTCTATACCCCCACCGGCATTCGGATCCAATGAAGGGAATAAAGCACATAGGACTTTGGTTGCTTTGCGCCTTGACCATCTGCTCATGCAGCAACGCCGATGAGCAAGCCCAAGCGCTCTATGAGCAAGGACGTGAGTTGCGCCAACAGGGAGAACCTGCACAAGCGATGCAGGTTTTCCTGCGCGCCTCACAATGCAAGACCAAGGACGAGAAGCTACTCGGACGTATTTGGTCGAACATAGCGACCCTATGCCGACAGGCAAGCGAGCATCCCTTGGCGTACCGCAACTACGCCACCTCTGCGGAGCATTTCTCTGCGGCGAACGACACACTCGCTTATGCCTATGCACTCAATAACATGGCTTGGGAACAAGCGGTGATGGGACATAAAGACAGTGCGATGCTGCTCATTGATTCGGCAATCATCACTTATCCCCGTCCTCCTCTGACGGACAAGATCATCGAGACACGTGCGGCTGCTTGTCTTTTTAAAGGCGAATACGACTCGGTCTTGCTCTACTCTGCTCCGCCTGCCAATGATTATCTGCTCATGCTTCGCGCTCAGGCTTTCTCGTATCTCCATATGGATGATTCAGCAACGAGTTACGCCAAGCTCCTTCTGCCGCGCACGAATGATCCGCTTTATTTGGATGACCTCTATTATATCCTCACGCATAATGACTCCGAGGCAGACATAGAGACGATTCGCACGCTCTCTTCCCAACGGGCAGATGTACAGAAGGATCTGGAGTCCCGTCATGGTGAACTGACTCGTGCCGTACAGATCTTAGAGGAGGAACTTAACCGCCGAACGCATCCTTGGCTGATGATAGCGTACTTATTCGCGCTCCTCGTCAGCATAGGTCTGAGTATCTGGGCACTGATGATCCATCGTCGTCACTGCAAACTGCACCATGCTCTTTCCGAACAGGAACGTCAGCGTCGCAACGAGACGGAGCGGAACATACGCCATCTGACGGAAACGGGAGACCTGCGTGCGGAACTAAAATGGGATAACTACCCTGCCCTCTGCCGCGTGATAGACCGGCAGTTCCACGGATTAGCGGATCAACTGCAGGCACAAGGTCTCAACGAACAAGACATCCGTCTGTGCGTCTTGGTGCTGCTCGGACTGAGCCACAAAGAGATAGCTGACTTGCTCAACTGTTCGCCCAAGAGCATCGGTAAACTCAAAGACCTCACCGCCCGCAAGCTCCGCACCTCCGGCGGCAAACTAAGAGAGGACTTGCTATTTAATGTTATCGAACCTCATTTCCTATGATGGTATAGCGTTTGGAACCTTTGCGGATGAAGAGGATGCCGTGGATGAGCTCTTTGGTGCAGGTATCCGGTGAAACGGTGTCTTGGTTTGTATTCGGGTCATCGTACAGGTTCTCAAGGGATTCGGGAGCGGAATAATGGCAGAAATAGCCTTTCTCTATTTCCGGCGTGCCTTGGTAATTCAGAAGACGACCGACAATGATTGCTTCCCCTCCGAGTTTGATCTCATAACCGGTGGTATAGTCCGAATTATTGAGCCAACGGGTGTTATAGGCATAAAGTGGCGTGAAGCCGTCGGAGATATACAAACGGCAGTTATGATAGGTAAGCATCTGTTCGGGGGTGTTCAGGAGCTGAGAGATGGTACCTTCGACCACATAAGGGATATAAGACTGTCCACCTTCGCCTTTGGAGAGGATGATATTCGTTGCCTGCGTAGTGGTGAGAGGGGTATAGAGGTTGTTATCCAAGATGATGGTTTCATGCCGGGCATGTGTGTCGTATTGCTCTCCATAACCCGCCCGGACATCGGCAGCCGGTATATCAACCTGTCCGACATAACGGTTTCCGTTCTTTTGGAGATGATAGTGGAAGCGATAGGTGCGGGTGTTGGAATGATAGACCAGCGTATATTCACACGAGTCCATGTTGATGCGGATATAATTGTTGGAGTTACCCAAATACATAGTAGCTACGGCGAAGCCTTCCTTCGTGACGGGATCTTCCATGAACGTACCGACCATAGCATCCGGATAGAAACCTTTGGCATTGAAGACGATACACATCTCATTCGATGCGGTAGAGGAATAGAAACTTTGCGTAGCCAACTGCAGTTTCCAAGCCGAAGAGAAGATGTCGGACTTAGTAGGATAATAGTAGCCGTCCAGCCGCGTAAAGACAAAATCATTGGGGTTTGGCGCCGTTATGTCGTCCCACTGTTTATCCGGAAGGGTAAAGAAGATCGAGTCCGAGGTGACGGTCATTTGGCAACGGTACTCCCCTATTCCATTCACATAAACGGGGATCAGTTGGTTGTTGTCAGTGGAGGTAGTATAAGCAAATTGCAGTTCGTATTGCCCCTCCTCCAAGGAGGCAAAGAAGGGAGCCGTCAAATACCGAGAGCGATAAAACCACTCCGGGTAAAGGGATAACTGCGTGTTGGAGTCTATATAGGAAGTATAGAGTGTTCCGTCTCGGTACACCTCCATCACAGGTGAGCCCTCCCAAGTACAGATGCCCAAGTTAGTCAAGGTATCTTGCTGAAAAACAATCACATCGTCTCGTCCATAACGTGTGCGAAACGGAGCAATGCTTTTGGCTCCGATGGTATATACATAATCGCCGTTTTGGTTCGGTCGGATGTTGCTAAATGCAATCACTCTGAGCACATACGGATGGTTATAGACAGATCCTCCCGAGCCTTGTGTCTGAGGGTTAAAAGCCGAGAGGCGGAAATAGCCGTCGCTCATACCACTCCAACCCCAATTGATATGCAGCATACCGTCGGCATCGATACCGTCGCAGATGAAAGCGTGCCCTTCGTTGTTATAAGTCTTGGCGGAGAAGTAGACCGGATGCCCCAAGAGCAGATCCCGTGAGATAGAATCCAAAACCGCCTCTTCGCCCATATAGTCTTTGGGCAAAGCCCGGATGGATTTGTCATAATCGAAATAGCGCGTGAGTCCGTACATCATCTGGCGCGAGTTAGCGCCGCTGGACGAGGGACCATAACTCATGTCACATGCTACACCGCAATGGTACATCAGCGTAGCTACCGCTTGTTTCTGCGCGTTCGTAGCGGACGAGCCATACGTATCCAGCATCTGATCCCACTGATAGGTGGTATTGCCGAAATTGGCGGAAAGGAGAACAGAGTCTCCATACAGAGTGTGCCACCAATAGGCATGAGAGCCTGTTCCTTTGGTCGGATACTGATGCGCTTTCATCAGCTGCGCTGTCGCCGTAGCTACACAGCCGGTATAACAGCGCTGATCGTCATCTTCCGGGCAGGACAGATTATACGGATTGCCTTGATCCCACAGGGTGCTACAAATAGGCGATACGGGAGTATAAGAGGTCTGCTGTGCGTTCTTGGTAAGTTGGTTGAGCGGAATGTCCTGCTCGGCTAACCATGCGAGGTAACGGGTGTATTCCTCTAACCAGACGCGCATGTTGTCCGGGATAGCATCCTCCTCCAGATGTCCGTTCTCGGAATACGCCAAGATCTCATACGACCGGTCGTCGGCAGAGACGATGGCAAAACCGTTCTGTTCGCCACGGTTGAAGATATACAACGCAGGTTTACCGTCCGGCTGTTTCGCCGTCCAGCTGTGTTTCAAGACTTGCGGCTGTGCCGAAGGGGCACGTTTGATCTTGGACGAAGAGGCAAAATACTGATTCGCCAACCGGAGTGCTTCCTGCTCGGTTCGTATAGATGCGAAAAGAGGATTAACCAAGGACGAAAAGCCTATTAACAGACTGAGAGTCCATAGAAAACAGATGTTCGAAGATGTGTTCATTGCGATGAGTTTTTTAATGTAGTTGCAATTCGGGTGCAAAGGTACGACTTTTTTGGCATATATGCAAATAAATCAATTAAAAATTAACAATATTTGGTCCATGCAAGGGCTGTCGATGGTCCAAGCCCCCCTCCGTCTCCCCTATTAAAGGGGGATTGGGTTTTACATAAAAAAGAGCAGCCTCGCATTCTTGCGAGACTGCTCGGGAATGATACTAATTAGATAGACATGGGCTTATTTGATTTCAGCACCAAGAGCGTTGAAGGTCTTGCCGTTTTTGAGGATAAGAACTTGACCGTCACGGATGACTTTGACAGTCTTAGCCTCTACAGCGGTGTTGTCGATAGCGGTAGTGAAATCGCCGACAAGCACGATGTCCGTTACGTTGAAGGGATTACCATCCTCTTTGTTGAACTGAATCATCCAGTGACCTGCGTTAGCGAGACGCGTACGGAGCTCATCGGTGAGCGGGAGTTCCATGTATCCCTCACCTGCGGTCATAGCGTTTTGGTCTGCGATCTGGCCTTCTTCATCCCAGTTCTCCTTGATGTTGATCACAAAGTCCGAGCGGCCAGCCTCCGAATAGATGCGGAGAGCATTTGCTTTGGAGAAATCGACATAACTGTAGCCGTCGCGATAGAGTTCGAGTGTGGTCCATGCGTCAGCCCAGAAGAAACCTGTCCAAACGGTGACACCATCTTTGAGTACTTTGCCGTCCACCAGTTCAACCTGCGTGCAGGTGAAGTTAGCACCGATGATCTCCAAGCCGTGTGCTTTGAGACTCTCTACAGCTTCTTGTGTGAGGAACTGCTCGAAGATACCGTTTCCGTTGATCCAAGCAGCCTCACGGCTACCTGCGAGGTGGTCAAAATTCTCGTTCATCACTTTGAACTCCACACCATCGGTAGCATCGGTGAAATGGAGTACGATCTTCTGACCGGGTTGTGCATTAGCAAACTGCTCAGCTGCGATCTGCAGACCACCATCCGTCCAAGACACATGTTTAGAACCGGTCCAGATGTCGGTTGCGTTCACACTCATTACCAGCGCTGCGAAAAGCGCGATTAGAGAAATCTTTTTCATAATAATTTTAATTTAAAGGGTTAATAATGTTAATATTGTTTGAGTTGGATATTGGATACTTTGATTTCGTTGCCGTAGTTGTTGACAGACCAGCAGTTACGGGCGATACCATAGATGCGATTGGTATATGCAAGACAATCGTTGATATACATCACGAGCACAGAGTTATCGGTATAGATATCAATATGGTAGATATTATCGGCAGGCTTATTGAACTTATAGCTGTCGATAGCACCGATGAAACCCTTGCCTTTGGGTCCCTCTTCCTCAAAATTGATCTTGCGTTTCGCATCATTGTCCTCGGGATTAACCACCAAGGTGTACCATTTCTGGCTATCCGAGCCACGAACGAACGATAAACCGAACTTACCGGCAGTCTCCACGGTGAGGGAGAGGTGGTTATGGTAGCCCAGACGGCTGTAGAGGGTATAGGTATCCTCTTTGATCATCGCCTTAACCGGTTGTATGCTATTGTACTTGGCTTTGATAGCGGGTACTTCGCCGAGCGTGAGTGAGCCGTCGGCATGTTGCACAAGACGGTGTGCCACCAAGGAACCAGCCCATTGGGGGTCTCCTTCGGGGTTGGTCTTGGTGTTATCTTTTCCTTCTCGCGTAGGGCACCATCCCCAGATATAGCGGTCGGTACCGTTGGCAGCGGTCTTACCGGCGTAGAAACCACGGCTATCAAGGAATCCCTCATGGTCATCCGGCCAGATACCGGCATCGCCTGCGGTACAAGCTTTGAGGTCGGCGAGGGTATGTCCTTTGAAATACTGCACATGGCGTCCCCATTCTTTGCCTTTACCGTAGGATAGTTCGCTATAGACGAGGTACCAATAATCACCCATTTGGAAGACATCGGGGCACTCGTAGAAACGATCCCACATCATAGGCATGAAGATACCGACATGGGTCCAATCTTTGAGATCCGGCGAAGTGTACTCCACGAGGTTTCCTTTGCCTCCCACGCGGGTAGAGATGATCATATGCCAGAGGTTATCGGCAAAGAAGATACAGGGGTCACGGAAGTCCCAGGCGCTATATCCGTTCTCCACGCCTCTGAGACGGAAGAGCGGATCTTTGGTCCAAGTCTTGAAGTCCCGCGAGGTAGCTCTCATCACCACTTGCACATCTTCTCCGGCTTTGGGCATCTCCTTTTCGCCGGTGTAGTAGATGTAATAGAGGTGTTCTGCTTCGCTGTATGCCACACAACCGGTACCGAGGTGCGCATCCTGCTCAGTAGCGGAACCGGTAGGCAGCACTTGACTCAATGGGTTGTAGTTTGCCGCACCGGTGGTTTCGATTCCCCAGAAGGGGTGGAAGGTCGTCTGATTCGGACGATACTCCTGCAGATACAGTACCTTGAAAGTACGTGTATTGGCATCAAAGAAAGGCATCGGATCCCCTACAAAACCGGTGTAAGGCGCATAATAGGTGGTAGCCTGTTTCTCATCAGAGGAGGCAAAATAAGTGGTAGTACCGTCCCAGTTTTTCTGCTCGGGTTCGGATTTCTTCTCACACGAAGAGCAGAGGGCACACAGGGCGATCAGCCCTACTCCAACCCACCCGAAAGGGAAGGATAAGGAATTATTCATAGTTGCTTTCATAACTCTTATTTCGATAGATAGTTAATAGCATTGTCAGTTATTTTAGCCACGTTAACGTGGTAGTATTCGGTGACGCCTTCGGCAACGGTGTACCAATCATAGCATCCGGAACCGATACAGATGATACCTCCGTGAGTGCCGTTAGACGGATACTCCCAAGCCACCACGGCATCGTTACCTCCGGCTATATCGACCGCACCTGTCTTAGTGCAGAAGTCCGCTTTGGTTGCATATCCACCCCAATCGGCACCGATATGGTATTGAGCGGTGGAGTTGGTGATACGGTAGCCTTTATCGCAGGTATAGACCGAATTGAGGTTCTCGGGGTTCATGAGGAGGTTCTGCCAGATCGCATGATCGGTATGACCGGCAATGCTGAACTCCCACGGGTTATTGATGGTCTCGGCGTTGTCTTCGTTCTGTCCCCAGCAGTTGTTGGGCACACAGTCGGCTTCTCCGAGATAAGCAGGCAGATAGGTAGCATAGCGGGTAAGGAGGAAGGATCCACCGTTGTTATAGAAGGCTTTGAGTTTATCTATAGCAGGCATTGCATCCGCAGCGTTGGTCTCAAACTTACTTTTACTATCGATACCACCATCCTTATGGAAATGCCACCATATGACCTTACAATCACTCATATCCACATTTCCGGCAGCAAAGTCCGCAAAGGATACATATGCCGATTTCTCCACATTATTCAGCATCCACGTACAAGCGGTCTGCTCCTCCATGTTGAGTTGCTGCATGGTTGCTGCCAATCCCAGATAGATAACATGCGGCGGAACCATCTCCTTCACCGTTACTTTATACGTATAGGAAGCGGTGCGGCAAGTTACCGTGAAGTCCACCGGTTCGGTAAAATCACAGGCAACGCCGACTGCCGGAGTGACTGTAGCCCCTTCGGTCATGGTGATCGATGGAACGAGTTGCTTGACATCTACTCCTTCCGGCACTTGGACGTTGATGGTATGGTTCGCCTCGTTGATGATACCGATATATTTACCATTCAGCATAAAAGAGAGGATCCGCGCCTCGTCATGTTTGACGGAGACAGAAAACTCGCGATACACACTACCATTAGTGACGCGGATCATCGCCGGAGTGAACAAATTCAGATGTGCTCCTACCGGCACAGAAGAGGTAGCTCCTTCGGAAAGGGTGAGTGCCGTGAGTCGCATATTCGATTTATCATATATCTCCGGGAGTTGTACTACCGCTGTCCTGTTGACTTGGTCAATAACAGCCGGATATTTCTCATCCAATGTGAGGGACAAGATATTACAATCACCGTCCAGATTGAACGAGTTGTCTTTTTTGCAACTTGCCAGCATCAATGAGCAAAGCGCAAAGATATATACCATTAATCGTTTCATATTACCATCCTCCTATGTTTTGTGTATAATGTCCGTTGGAAGCAGCTATCTGCTCATACGGGATAGGCAGATACTCGTTTTTATCGGCGGTGAAGTGGGCAACGGTGTAGATATCGCAGTTGTCCGCTTCCTCGGCGTAGTACTTATTGATCGTAGTTTCTGCTTCACCCCAACGCACGAGGTCAAAGAATCGCTCAGATTCCATTGCGAGTTCGAGACGGCGTTCCATCTTCACGCGATTGAGTGCATCCGAAGCGTCGGTATAAGGTCTAACAAGGATCTTTGCGCCGTATTTGACATCGTATCCGGAGATAGCATTGACACTCTGCGCAGCACGTCTACGAATCTGGTTCACGAGTTCGATAGCCTCACCGTCTCGTCCTAATTGCGCCAATGCTTCCGCACGCATGAGGAGCACATCGGCATATCGGAGCACGATACGGTTCATCGGGGATCCCCACCAAGCACCTTTGATGAGATACTCGCTATCGGGATCAACATTATGCTTGAGCGATACATAGTATCCGTACTTTCCGTTGGAACGGCTCCAAGTCATGGTCTTCGCCATTATATAGTTGGGGTTGAACATATACGGGAATCCGGGGATACCCACGGTGAGCCACAGACGCGGGTCTGCGTTATCCGTAGCGGCATTGAAATCCTTCTGGTTGAAGTTCTCCAAGGGCAGACCGGCATCATCGGTATGGAAGGCATTGACGAGGTTCTGGCTCGGTTTATAGAAATCACAGCCACCATCGGTCACACCCGGGATATTCGGTACAATCAGACCATACGCCCAGTTGCAGTTACCGTTCTTCGTACCGTCATTCATGGAATACTGCATTGCCCAGATACTCTCCACACCGTTCTCGTACTGGGGTTCGGGACGGAAGTTATTATGGAAATCCGGCTCCAAACCATATCCGCCATAAATAGCAGGATCGGTATAGAAGATCACTTTTTGGAGATCGTCCGCGTTGATCTCCGTCACTTTATGGGAAGCAGGGTTGTCCTGACGGTATGCCTTGTAGAGATAGGTCTTTGCCATGAGCGCCGCAGCGGCAGCTTTGGTAGGACGGCCTTTGTCTTCCTGAGTAGTGGGTAGTACCTTATAGGCGTTCTCCAGATCCGTGATAATGACACCCCAACCTTCGTTGTTGGTATAAGCGGTGTTGGAGATAGTGTTATACTCGTCCGGAGACATATTCGGCGCCACTACGAAGGGGATATTCTTATAGAGGCGTTTCAAGAGGAAATGACCGTAAGCACGCAGGAAATACATCTCACCCAGACGCTGCTGTTTGAGTTTATAACTGTCATCCATCTCCAGCAGCACATCGATAGCTGCATTTACACGGCTCAGACAGTTATAGAGACGGCTCCACATATCATTGATATTCCAGTTGGTGGTCAAGATACCTCTGGAGATCTCCAGCTGATGGAAGACATCACCATCCGATTCTCCGTTTCCGCCTTTGTAGGCATCATCAGAGCGGACATCGAAGTTCCACATGGAGAAAGAGGAGTTGATATCCTCTGCGGAGATGAAGATAGCATAGGCTGAGATGACCATATTGTCTATCTGCTTCGGATCGCGTACTTCCTCCTCGCTCAGGGTTGCCTGCGGCACATTATCGTTCAAGAACGAACAGCCTGCCAAACAGAGCACTACGCTAAAAGCTAAAAGCTTGTTTATTATAGTTTTCATAATTTTCAAATTTTCTAATCTTCAAATTTTCCAATCTTCCATTAGAAGGTCACTTTCGTTCCGAGGGTTACCGACAGCGGAATAGGATATGCGAAATTGGGGTTCTCGGGATCCACACCGGTGAAGGACTTGCTATGGATTGTGAAGACGTTCTGGGCAGAGATGTACCAACGCCAACTTTGCATCTTCATCTTCTCCGTAGCTGATTTAGGGAGGTTGTAACCTAACTGGACATTACGCAGTTTGAGGAACGAACCGTCTTCTACCCAATAGGAAGAGACACGTTTCTCATTGTTGTTATCCGAGAGGGAGAGAGCCGGGATATTACTATCCGTATTGGTCGGACTCCAAGCGTCAAGAAGACGTGTACCCTTGTTGAGGAAGCCGATGTTCAGACCAGCCCAGATATCCGTCTCACGCTTGAGATCAGTGATGACATCCACCTTGCCTACGCCTTGGAAGAAAAGGGTGAGGTCAAAACCTTTGTACTCGAAATAGAAATTGGCACCGAACGAAACGGCAGGTACCGGCGAGTAGATCCAATCTTGGTCAGACTCGTTGATCACACCGTCACCGTTGAGGTCTTTGTAACGAATACGTCCGAGACCTGCACCTTCCTGATAGGCATGGTTATCGATCTCCTCTTGCGATTTGAAGATACCGTCCGCGATATATCCTACCTGCGAACCGATCGCATGTCCGACTACCGACTTCACACCGTTACCACCGAACGTACCTTTGGCAGCGATCGTCTCAGGCAGTTTGGTGACTTTGTTGTCATAATGCGAGATATTGGCAGAGATATCGTATTTGAAGCCCCCTTTGGTCTGGTTGCGATAACCGAGACTGAGCTCCACACCCATGTTCTTCACAGCTCCGGCGTTCACCCATTGGGACGAACCCTCACCCATAGCAGCGATACCGTTCATGAGCACGAGGATGTCCTTCGTCTGTTTGTAATACCAATCGAACGAGCCGTAGAAGGTCTGTTTGAAGAAAGAGAAATCAAGACCGACGTTGGTCTGCGTGGTGGTCTCCCATTTGATATCATCGTTACCAATCTGGTCGCGTTTGAAACCGGATTGGAGCGTGTGACCACCGTTGGTACCCTCAATGTCATAGGAGGTACCATAAGACTGACCGCCGTTCTCGTTCACACCATAGTTGGCAATATAAATGGTATAACGCGCGATAGGAGATATATCTTGGTTACCTGTCTGACCCCACGAAACACGCAGTTTGAGGTCGTCCATCCATGTCGAAGCACCGCTCATGAACTTCTCTTGACTGATACGCCATCCTGCCGAGACTGAGGGGAAGAAAGCGAAGCGGTTGTTCTTACCAAAACGGCTGGAACCGTCACAACGAGCCGTTACCGAGAGCAGATAGCGGTTGTCGTAGGTATAGTTCGCTTTGGCAAAGAAAGAGAGAAGCGAATAACTGCCACCGGAGCCATAGGCCTGCGCTTGACCGGAACCTGCATCCGGCCACATATAATTCGGATCCAGAACAATAAAGCCTTCCTTATAACCTGAGAAGGACTCGTCAATGGATTTGTTCAACTCCGTACCGACGAGGAAGTCAGCACGATGTTTGCCTTTCTCCAAGTTATAGGTAATGATGGCGTTCCACATCCATTTCGTCCAATGCTCCTGTTTGGCTTCCACGGCATTCTTGTCATTCGCCATCGTTCCTTCGGTAATAGGATACGTGAAGATACGCTGACGTTTCTGCGCATAGTCAATACCCGCTGTGGTACGGATATGCAGCCCCTTGATGGGGTTGATGTCAATGAAAGCGTTACCGAAGATACGCCAATAGACGTAGTGGTTGTCTTTGTTGCGTTTGAGACGAGCAAGCGGGTTCTCACGATCCGGATAACCACCTACAGGACCGGCGAAATCGCCATCCTTGGTATAAACCGGCAGAGAGGGGTTGAACTGCAACACATTCTCCAAGAAATTACCCGGAGCAGCCGTTTCAGAAGTGCGGCTGAGGGTGAAGTTCTCACCGATAGTCACTTTGTCATTGAAGAGTTTATAGTCGCTGTTCGCACGAGCAGAGAAACGATCGAAATTGGTATATTTGATGATACCGTCATTGCGGTAGTAACCGAGGGAGAAGAAACTGCTACCTTTCTTACCACCGTGGGAAACGGAGACGTTATAGTTCTGAATCCAACCCGGACGAGTAGTCTCTTTATACCAATCGGTATTAGCCGCCGGAGTAGTACCGGCTTCGTCCAAGTACTTATTCATCGTGATACCATTGAGAACAGGATAGCCTTGGTTATCGTATTCCCAATCATAGTGGTATCCAAGGGCGTTACTGTTCGGATTCAGGCCGTCATTGACATATGCCTGCCACATGACCTTACCGAACTCCTCGGAGTTGAGCACCTTCATCTTATTCACATACATCTGCGAGGAGACCGAAGCATCCAAGGTGATATTAAGTTTGCCCTCCGCACCTTTCTTCGTAGTGATGATGATGACACCATTAGCAGCACGCGATCCGTAAATAGAAGCAGATGCTGCATCTTTGAGGACTTGGATAGACTCGATATCATTGGGGTTGAGCTCGTGCATACCGGATTTGGTAGGCACACCATCGATGATATAAAGCGGATCGTTGTCATTGAGCGTACCCACACCACGGATACGAACGACAGCAGCTCCGGCAGGGTTACCGTCCGCAGCGATGTTCATACCCGGCACTTTACCTTGCAGCGCCTTCATCGGGTTGTTCTCCTGCTGTTTCTCCAAGTCAGAAGCACTGATGGCTGTGACTGCACCGGTGAGATCCGCTTTGCGCTGGGTCGTATAACCGGTGACTACTACTTCATCGAGGATCTCGCTGTCTTCCGCCAGCTGCACACTTAGGTTTTCACCAGCAGCAATACTCTGCATAGCATAACCCATGTAACTGATCTCCAGCGTAGCTCCTTCGGCTACCTCCAGCGTAAACGCACCGTCAAAATCGGTAACCGTTCCGTTGGTGGTACCTTTTTCCAAGATACTGGCTCCGATGATCGGCTCACCCGTAGCCTTGTCAAGAACGACACCCGAGGCAGGGTTCGCCAAGACCGGCAGGGCAAAAAACGCCATCAACAGCCAAGTGAAAAATGTTTTTCTCATGATGTTTGTTATTTAAGTTTATTTTAAGTTATCCGGTAAAACAGGCATTGCGCCTTTCTGCGTGCAGACATAAGCAGATACCAACACCGCTTTCTCATGCGCCTCACGGATCGATTTGCCCAAGAGGATCTGCGCTACAAACGTAGCCGTGAACGAATCACCGGCACCTACCGTATCCGCTACCTGCACCTTCGGCGTAGCTACATAACTCTCGTCGGTATCCGTAAAGACATACGAGCCGATAGCACCGCAGGTAAGGATGAGCATCTTCAAGTTATATTTGGCAATAAGCTCCCTGCAAACCTCCCTCGTCTTCTCGGGGTCCTCCGCAATGAGTTTGCCCGAGACCGTCGGAATACCCAACAGCATCGTGGCTACTACATCCAGCTCCTCATCGTTGATCTTGAGGACGTTAGCGCGGTTCAGCGATTCAGCAATGATCTCTGCCGTGAACCAATTCTGACGCAGATTGATGTCAAAGACGCGCAGCGCATCCTCCGGTGCTTCGTCCAAGAAAGCATGAATAGTCTCACGGCTGGTCTCGGAACGTTGCGCCAATGAGCCGAAACAGATAGCATCCGCATGACGAGCCACGTATAACATATCTCCCGTCAGAGGGATATTATCCCACGCTACCCCTAAACAGATATCGTACTGCGGGATTCCTTTGGAATCGAGCGTGACCTTAACCGTTCCGGTCGGTTGTTCTACTACAGGAAGGATATGATCCAACCCCACTTTCTCAAAAGTCTCAACGATCTCTTCGCCTAACTCATCATCACCGATAGCAGAGATAGCCCAGCCGTTCAAGCCGAATTGGGACACATGATAAGCAAAATTAGCCGGAGCACCGCCAAGTTTGCGACCATCAGGCAGGCAGTCAAACAACGCCTCGCCTATACCTACAACGTATTTCATAGTAATATTTGATATTTAAGAATTATTTCTTTATTTTAAGCGTATAGAACGACAGATAGATAGCGCCGACAGCCATGACGAGGACAGCTCCGATAGTACCTACCGCCTGCGAGGCAAAGCCCATGAAAAGCGGGAAGATAGTACCTCCGAACAGTCCCATGATCATCAGACCGGACACCTCGTTCTGTTTCTGAGGCTCTGCCTTCAGTGCTTCAGCAAAAACGATAGAGAAGACGTTCGAGTTGCCGAATCCCACCAGAGCGATACCCGTATAAAGCATCCACTGCGACTGACCGACGCCCATCAACACCATCGCTGCTACGATCATCAATGCGCTGATCGCAAAGAATACCTTTTCGGACACAAAACGCAGGATGAACGACCCGCTGAAACAACCGATCGTACGGAAAATGAAGTAGAGCGAGGTAGCAAAAGCCGCTTGGTGCAGCGTCCAGCCCAAACGCTCCATGAGCAATTTCGGAGCTGTAGTGTTCGTTCCGACATCGATTCCCACATGGCACATGATGCCAAGGAAACAGAGCAACACAAAGGGATGACCCAAGAGTTTGAAACAGTCCGCAAATCCCGATGCCTTGCCATCAAGCGGTTTCTCCTCAATCTTTGTCAGATAGAGGAATATGGTGGCGCATACACCGATGATACCGTAGATGACGAAGACGATTCTCCAATCAAGTCCGAAAGAAGGGATAGCTTCGACTGCTCCCCACGTCATGATGATAGGAGCCATGAAAGAGGCTATCGCTTTGACGAACTGACCAAAGGTCAGGGTAGCAGCCAACTTATCACCGCTGATGAGGTTCGTCACAAGCGGGTTCAAACTGGTCTGCATGATCGCGTTACCGATACCAAGGAGCGAAAAAGCCACCAACATCAGGTAATAATCATTACCGAAAAGCGGCAAGAGGAGCGACAACAAGGTCACAGCCAACGAGACGAGCACTGTGTTCTTTCGACCGATGCGGTTCATCAGAGCCGAAGTAGGCACCGAGAAGATCAAGAACCAGAAGAACACCAGACTCGGAATAAAATAGGTCTGTGACTCTGTCAAGCCGAGGTCGGCTTGCACATGATTCGATGCTGCACCTACAAGATCCACAAAACCCATCGTGAAGAAGGTCAGCATCACCGGCAAGAATGCCAAGAGAGAAGTTTTCTTTTCCATAAAACTATTGACGATTTAACGATTTACGATTTTAAGAATTATTCTTAGCCCTTACTGGGCACGATTTATTGACGATTTAGTCATTGGGCTATTTTATATCATAGATAGTTGCCTCGCCGCCTTCTACCTCAATGCGGTTGTAGGGCTCGGAGGGGAAGACTAAGTTGGTCATCGCCCAATAACCGTTCGTGTCAAAGGCTTCGATAGAACAATGGTCGATAAAGAGGATCACGCGGTATTCATCCTGTTTGACAAAGAGCGGTGTGGTCGTATGAGCCGCAAAATCGGTAGAGAAAGAGCAATCACCCGAAGCCGTTCTATCCATAGAGAACGTACGACGGTGTACATCTAATGTCATGGTCACTTTCTCGCCTTTGTCATTAGAAAGGGTCACTACGCCGGATTTCGTACCGCTAAGCGTCAGCTCTACGATAGCCGCATCAGCAAGGGTGCGGGTCTTCTCGCCCTTCAGCGCCATAAACTCCGGCGAAGGAACTACGCGTACGCGATACACGCCGGCGTCATCTATATATAAGGAGAGCTCACGAGCTATCGTGTTCTGCGAACGGAAAGCTACCGTAGGTAATACTTCTGCATATTGCCAGTTGGACATCCATCCAAGCGATACCACACGACCGTCAGGAGCATTATGCCACGTAAAAGTGCTGTAGTTATCCTTGCCATAATCGAGCCATTTGGTCTCATAAGGAGTATCGGTGCAAGTGAACCTATGACCATCCCATTCTCCTACGAAATACTGGGTTGCAGATCCGCCGAACGGTCCACCGGGGTTGATGGAAACGAGAAGGACGTATTTGTTCTCTTCAATTTTTAATTTTTCATTTTTAATTTTTAATTTCAAAAGCTCGGGACACTCCCAAACTCCGCCGTGGGCACCGATACCGGCACCGAAAGAGGACTCATAACTCCACTCTTTAAGGTTAGCCGAAGAATAGAAACGGATCTCCTGCTGGCAGGCAAGGGTCATGATCCATTTACCGGCTTGCTCATCCCATGTCACTTTCGGATCACGGAAATCTGCGATATCGCCCTTCAACACCGGATTGCCGGCATACTTAACGAACGTCATACCACCGTCCAGACTATAGGCAATCGACTGATGCTGACCGCAGATCTCCGACTGCGTGAAGACAGCTACTACCGCATTCTCCCCGAAACCGGCGGTGTTGTGGCGGTCAATAACCACAGAACCGGAGAAGATCGTACCAATAGAATCCGGTGCCAGCACGATAGGGTGCTGCTCCCAATGAATCAGATCCGAAGACGTAGCATGTGCCCAGTGCATCGGTCCCCATGTAGTACCGAAGGGGTTATGCTGATAATAGAGATGCCAAAGATGAGCGGCATCGTCATAGAACATACCGTTGGGATCATTCATCCAAAACGCTGCCGGAGAATGATGATACACAGAACGGAAAGGTTCATCGGTGACATATTGAGCAGGCTTAGTGCCACAAGAGGACAGGATGGCTGCCACAATTCCGATGATGAGAAGACTACAATTTTTCATGATATTATTCGTTGTTTTGAATTTGACGATGCAAAAGTACAACAAATATCACACGTACGCAAAAAATAATGTTGCAAAATATGACACGTATGTTTCACTGCAACAAATCGTGCATATTTTGCAACATTTTTAGTAGTACTATAGTACCTCTAACGCTGGCTTGGAAGATGCCCGAATTGCTCTTTATAACACTTGGTAAAATAGCCCGGGGAGGAGAAGCATAGTTCAAGGGCTACTTGCTGAATAGTCATATCAGTCGTTCGAAGCAATACATCTGCGCGTATCAACCGACGCTCACGGATATAATCCAATGGTCCTTTACCCGTAATGGTCTTGACGCGACGGAAGATCTGAGTTCGACTCAGTGCCAACTGAGCTCCAAGAAACTCCACATTGAGATTCGGATCCGACAAGTGATCCTCCACAATCTGTTTCAGCCGTTCGCCGAAGGCTACATCCTTATGATTGAGCTGGATAGCCTCCTGCACCTCTTCCAACTGCGGTAAGATATCGCGTTTGATTTCCTTATTGATCTTACGTTGCGAATAAATCAAGAATCCCAACGCGAGGAAGAAGAACACTCCGACCAATACCAAGGAAGCAATAAGCATAGTTCTACCGTATTGAATCTGCTGCCAACGAGACTCAGATTGGAGCTGCACGATATGCAAGGTCTCTAAATCATGCGAACGGGCTTGGATCTGTACTAACATTGGAGAGGCTATATTGGCATCTATCAGCATCGTTTCTAAAACGGTATCGCGTACAAAAGGTTGTTTTGCCAATATACGGGATGCCGTCTCAATGATCATATCGCCGCGTGAGGAATACGTAGCAGAACATTCGATCGTTCCGTCCACTATCGCTTGCAAGCCCAAACGGATACCGTCCACGCCCATGATACGGACGCTCCCCTCGCCATACCCCTTGCTATCCCTTACCGCCTCTGCAGCACCTATCGCCATCAAGTCGTTATGCGCCACGATGACATCCACATGCGCATGTGTACCTAAATAATCTCGTACTACCCGATACGCATCCTCTTTATACCATGCGCCCATGACCGATTCAATCTTCGGCTGTACGCCGTCCACCTCAGCAAGTCTCTCCAACATACCTTGATGACGAAGCGTAGCCGGTGTGGATCCGGGCAGACCTGCTACCTCTAATACTTGAAGCGCCTTCTTCTGCTCCGCCTGAACAGAAAGGATCCAATCCGCCATCAACCGTCCTACCTGATAGTTATCTCCGCCAATGAACGCAGTCCACTCTTCCCCGCTCACACGCCTATCGGCTACGATCACCGGTATACCTGCGCGATAAGCACGCGTGACAGCAGGTTTCACCTCTTCCGCTACGTTAGGACTGACAATCAACAGATCCACCCTCTCGGCGATGAAACTGTCAATCTGCGCACACTGCCGCTCGTTACTTCCATATGCGATACGACGAGAAAGCGTCATCTCGGGATGTAATAGTAACTCCCGCTCCATCTCCGCATTCATCTTTTGCCTCCACGCATCGTCCAGACACTGACTCACACCAATCCGATACTCCTTCTGATGAGCGCTACAACCCGTCAGAATCATCAAAATAGCCCAAAAACTGATAACTATGTTTCTCATGATGCAACAATTTTCTTATCCGGGTGCAAAGGTACGACTTTTTTTGCACATGTGCAAGAAAAAAATTAAAAATTAAAAATTTTTTGTCGTTTGTCGTTTGTCGTTAGTCGTTAGTCAAACAAGAAAAATCGCCCGATTTGAGCGATTTTTCTTCCTTCGTACATTCGGCTTTAGCCGTTGTGCTCGGCGTCGTACGCCTCTTTCTCCAGCTTCCAGAGGAAGGCACGCATGGTCTTTTTGCCGTTCGGGGCGTCTTTCTGAGCTGCGAAAGCGGCTTGGTCGGCGGAGATCTTCATCAGGTCTTTCGCACGAGCTGATACTGCTGCCGCGACAGCCGAGAAACGGTTACGGATACGAGTCTCCTCGGTGGTTACCGGGGTCGAACGGGAGATCGAGTTCAGACCGCGGAGGTACAGACGAGAGCAGTTCGGGTTCTGGGTCGGGGCTACACGGTGAGTAGCGAGAACCATCTTCTGGTCGGCTGCGTGTTGGGACTTTTTGTTGATTTTGGTGAGAGCACCGCTGACGGTCTTGATTGCGTCAGCATATTCTACTTTTGCCATGATAATGAATAATGAATAATTAATAATGAATAATGAATATCTCTTTTCTTTTTAGCCGTAGGGATTATGCGGCTTACTTCTTTTTCCCTTGATACTCCTCTACCGTTTTGGTGGAGATGGTAGTGGAGGTTTTGGTGGAGTCAGCGGACTGGATGCAGGTGGCGGTGGTGGTGACGGTTCGCCAAGCCTTGCAGGACGTGACACCGATGGTGAGGGCGATCAGGAGGAACGCCATGATGATTAAACTTTTCTTCATGATTCAAACTCTTTTACTATTAACTATTTACGGACGAACAGATCTCTAAGCGAGTTTCTTCGTGGGCGGTTTGTTCGTCGAGCCAACGGGAGGTGAGGAGTTGCTCGTTGATGGCAGAGACAAGGATGCAGCCACGGGAGTGCTCGGGGAGTGAGCCGCGATGAAAACGGATGCCTGTTCTGCCGGGCACTTGGCAAAGGATGGGCAGCAGACGTTTGAAACGCGGGCTTTGGGTCACTTGCACCCTATAGATGAGAGCCGGGATGAGTTTATCGGCGTTTTCCAGAGTGTCACAGATATAGTGGAGACGCTCGACAAGTTCACCGGTACGCTTATTGATGTAGTGGGATGTCCAATATAGTTTACCCGGGACGGAATTGTCTTTTGCGGGTTGGCGGAGTAATTTGTAATACATAGTTATCTTTTCCTTTTATAGACATAATCAATTCCAAACAATGCGCCGGAGAAGGTAGCGGTCTCTCCGAAGGCTACAAGGAGGGATTCGTGGATCTGTCCTTGAGGGTCGATGAAGGTTCCGCAAAAGAGCAAGACCAGACCTCCAAGAGAGAGGACAAAGGCGGCTATGAGTTGTAGTTCGATTTTCATAATATGGTGTTTTTTTTGAAATCCGGTGCAAATATGCCCACATTTTTGGCGGTTTTGTTGGTCAAAACGACCAAACGTGCTTATGGAGGTGCATTTTTTGCCAAAATCTTGCGGATTCGTTCTTCTGAAAGGTCAAAATCATGCGCCAAAGCGGCGTAGAGGTGCATCACCGGCATCGTGCCGTACATGTGTGCGGCGGCCTGCCGGATGCGTTCGTAACGTTTACGGGTTGTTGGTTTCATTGTGTGTTTGTTGTTTTTTTTGTTTTCATTTTTGGGATTTTTTGGGGCTGTTTTGGACTTATCCCTTCTCTGTGCACTTTTCGCGCATCATTGCGCGAAGAGGGGGTCTATCGAGTCAATATCGGTCCAACATCGGTCCAACATCGGTCCAATATCGGAAGATAATCCACTAACCCCCTATCTCCCTACCCTTTTTCGGGCTATAATGCACGAAAGTCTTATACGTTCCGTCGGGTTGTTTTCGTGAGCGGTATATATAGTCGCCCATACGTCCATGAATCGCGATGATTCCTTTTGGTAATTCTACTTTTGCCATAATCTTTCTTGTTTTGATTGTTTTGTTTTGATTGTTTTCTTTCTTTGTTTTTTGTCGCCGGATCATATCCGGCATCTTGTTCACCTATACCACTGTTTCTCGGTCATTTCGTAGAGCCGTGCCTCATCGCGTGTATAGGTGCCGAACGACCCGTTGTACTTAGCGATGATTGCTTTGCGCTCTTGGATGAGGGTGCTCCCCAACGAATGCTGATTCCAGTTAAACGGCACAGGGTGACAGTTCCTGATGATGTAATACGGCTCACCGTAGATGTCCAAACCGCGCCATTTGCGATACAGAAGATAGAGATAGAGCTTCTGCTGATCCACAAGGCTCAGCCTGTTCCATGCTTCGATGAGTGTCGCGTTCATCTCGTATTGCTTTTCCGGATCAACGAGCTTTAGAAAGCATAGCAGAGACTTGCCCATTTTTTTATTGATAGCGTCGCCTAATGTTTCCATAAGAGTGCTTTTTTTAAATTTATAAAATAAATTATTTTTTTAAGAGATTAAAGCACTACTATCTGCATAGCTTTTCTCTTTGCTTCTTTCTCTTTACGCGTTCGGCAACCTACCCTATGCACTTCACCGTTGCCTTGACCTCATCCGGCTCCCAATGAGGGTGCTGGGCTACGAAAGCATCCACGATACCTTTCATCTCCTTGGTGAGCGCCGCGGAGTATTTCTTGGCTTGGTCTTGTGCGGCTTTCTTCTCGCGCCAACGAACGGCGTCCTCGCCTTTGTAGCGATGATAGTCGGAGAAGTCGATGACATCGGTCAGTTGGAGTTGGAACGTACCCACACCTTCCACCTCAAACTCCCCTCCTTCCGGTGCGATCACGAGTGCTTCTTTCGTTGCCTCTTCGCTTACTTCGTCGATACGTGCCTTGATGGCTTTTTCTTGAGCGCGAAGCTCGCGCAGTTCTTTCAGATTCTCTGTTTTCATAATTTTGAATAATTAAAAATGAATAATTAAAAATGAATAATTAATAATGAATAATGAATATCTGTCGGGATACGATCCCGACGCGAGGGACAAAGGGAGGGCACTAATCCTTAAAGTCCAAATCCATGAGGATGTTGGGATCTACTTTTCGGAATCGGCTGAGCTTATCGAGTGCCGTTTGAAATTCCTCGTCGGTGGTTAGGCGAGGGTCTTCGAGCTCCTTGAGATAGGCGGTGTCGGCGCAATACATATCCGGCAGGACGGATTCAAGGGCACTGCGGCGTTTATCGGCTATTTTATGCTGCTTGTAGGTTAGCCAGCCCATGAAATTGTCCATACGGAGGTCATAGGGGTTCTCGATGACGTGATGAACGATACCTTTGTAGGGGTTTCCCTTGGAATCAAAGAAGATCGGGCAAGGCTCGTCAGCAAAAGTCTCGAACATGAGACGGTGCGCATATTGGTTGTTGAAATGGCGCATTTGGGGGTGTATTAACCCTCTTTTGCCGTTGTTGGCTTTGCTGCCTTTTTTGCGCTTAGCGGGACTAAACGCCGGAATCTGTTTAACGCCATATGCGCTCATGAAATAGCCTTGGTCTCCGTTTGCCCAGAGGACTTTGCCGCCTGTTGATTCGAGGGGCACTTGTTTGCAGCCTTTGGATAGAAAATAAAGGCGCGATAGATGTGTTTGCCGCACGGACTTATTAGGCGGCACAATCGTTTGTTTCATATACATCGGATCTTTATGTGCGGCGACGTTGCCACAACTGAAATCCGGTGCAAAGTTCACAAAAAAAAATGACTCCCGATGTCTCGGAAGCCAATAATCAAATGAAAATCAAATGAAAATCAAATGGTTTGATTTTTTAGTCAAATAGAAATCAAATTGTTTGATTCAAAATCAAATGAAAAATTTAGTAAGCCGCAGCAAAATTGGGGTAGTCGTACTCCCTCATTTCGACATAATGCGCACGTATATTATCGAAAATCTGCCGCTTGGTATGCCCCATGAAATCGAGTGTTCCCTGTGCCTTGTATCGTTTAAGAAAACCCGCTAACTCGGGGGCAGTACCTTTCGTAGCATTGGCAAACATTTTCTCGAACTCATCTAAGGAATAGATTCCCTGTTCTTCAAGTTTCTCTCGGCAGATATAGATACAATACTCCCTTTCCGTGGGTTCTACCTCTTGAACGGGAGTGATGTCCTCGGAAAAGAAAGATCGAACGATTTCAGAAACATTAGTTGATGCACCACTGATGGTGAATTCTTTGTGGTGGTCATTATAATTGATAGTGCCACCGAAATTATTTATATTCATACTCATATCCATAAAAAATGTATGAGTAAGAGAGGCGGTAAACAATGTCAGCGAAACACGTAGAGACGCCCCTCTTACCCACACAAGGTAATAGGGACATATCTCTTTTCTCTACATTAGTTTCGCTGACTTGTTTACAAAGGAATATGTCTGTTGATAAACTATTTTCTCCATTTAACGTCCGGAGTCCAAGACGAAATCGGGCACAAAGGTACTGCTTTTTTGTGACATATGCAATAGTTTGTGCGTTTTTATTCAATTTTTAGTGTTTGGCTGTTATCGTTATAGTTGATTGTATCGACGTGGTCGATGTGGTAGTGATTCACAATCACCGGTCTGTTGTACTCTTGTTCTGCCCATTGCTCACATTGCTGCATGACGATTTCCAGTGCTTGTTTCTGTCCCTCGGGGGGATAGTCGTATTGGCGGAGGAGGTGTTTGACCATCTTGCGCATACCAGCTTGTGCGGACTCACGTTTATTCCAATCTATGGTTCTGTTCTTGCGCAGTTTGTCGGTCAGTTCTTTGGTCAGGGCAATAAACTGCTCATCGGAATAGGCTTGCCGCACGGCTTCCTGTTGCGTCAAGGCATCGTAGAAGGCTTTTTCTTCTGCGGTTAGACCTAAGTCATTTCCTTGCTGCTCGGCTTCTTTGATCTGATGGGCAAGGCGGATGAGTTCCGAGATCACTTCCTCGTTGGTCAGCATCCCTTTGAGGTAGAGGGAAAGGGCTTGTGAGAGCAGTTCGGAGAATTTAGCCGATTGCACGACGTTGGTTTGCTTATAGCCGTTGATGACGCCTTTGAGCAGTTTTTTGAGGATCTCGACCGCAAGGTTTTTCTCTTTCATGCGGCGTATCTCTTCGAGGAAGGTATCGTCAAAGAGGGAGAAATCGCGGTTTTTATCATCAAAGAGCACCACTATTCCCTCGGACTGCACGGATTGCGCGAGGAGGTTTCGGATACGCTCGTTGACCTCTTTGGCTTTGACGGCGTTTCGGGATGTCTCAAACCGCATAAGCAGCACACGCACAGCGTCATAGAAAGCCACTATCTGGAGTTGTTCATCGGAGAGGAGCGAACGGCAGAGGGTGACCGCATTATGGAGCAGCGCGGACTCTTGGATGAACGCCTTGCGTTTGGCTTCTTTATCGGTAGCGAGGAGGAAGTTCGCGGCGGATTTGATGATCTGCCCTTTCTCCGCATCGGTAGCAGAGGGGTATTGCGAGAAATCGAAACCGAAGAACAGATCATGGCATATCTCGTCTTTCTCGCGATAGGTAGTAAGAGCCGTTTTGGCGATGTCGGGATCACCGAATTTCTTTTTGTCTCGGTCGGTATATTCCTTCATGGCTCTTTTGAGGGCTTGCGCTATACCGATATAATCGACGATGAGACCGCCCTCTTTCTCGGGGAAGACGCGGTTGACGCGTGCAATAGCCTGCATGAGGTTATGTCCCGCCATGGGTTTGTACATATACATGGTGCTGAGGGAGGGCACATCAAATCCCGTGAGCCACATATCCACGACTATAGCTATCTTGAGGGGGCTTTTCTCGTCCTTGAACTCGGTAGCAAGCTGTTTGCGGTAGGCTTCGTTGCCGATGACGGAACGCCATTCTTCGGGGTCTTGGTTATTAGAGGTCATCACCACTTTTACTTTCTCCGTCCAAGTAGGTTGCAGGGCAAGGATGCGGCGGTAGATGTCCATGGCTATCTTGCGGTTATAGGCAACGATCATCACTTTTCCCGTCAGTTCGTCCTGCCGGTATTTGGTATAGTGGAGGAGGATATCATCGACGAGGGAGTTGATGGTCTCGGGTGCTCCCAAGACCTCCTCCAAACGGCTGAGTTTGTGTTTGGTTTTCTCCAACTGCATATCGGTGATACCGAGCGAATCGAGGGTGTCGAACTCCTCGTCCAGCTGCTCCAAGATCTCGGGATTGAGTTTGAGTTTCATGGCTCGGCTCTCATAATAAACAGGGAGCGTCGCATGATCCCGAACCGATTGCGTCATATCGTAGATGTCGATATAGTCTCCGAAGACCTCTTGTGTATCTCGGTCGCGGTCGGAGATAGGCGTGCCGGTAAAACCGATGAAGGACGCATTCGGCAGGGCTTCGCGCATGAGTTTGGCGTAACCCTTTTTAGTGCGCGCTTTGAGCACATCGTAAGAGACATCGCCGTATTGGGAGCGGTGCGCCTCGTCCGTCATGACGATGATATTGCGGCGGTCGGAGAGAAAACGCGTGTCCTCCTCGAATTTCTGAATAGTCGTAAAGAAGATACCTCCGGCTTTGCGGTCACGGAGCAAGTCTCCTAACTCGGCTTTAGAGGTGGCTTGTATGGGTTTCTGACGAAGAAAATCCGCACAACGGGAGAACTGTCCGTATAGCTGGTCGTCCAAGTCGTTGCGGTCGGTAACTACGACTATCGTCGATTCTTGGAAATGGTGGGTCAGAAGATGTGCAAAAAAGACCATGGAGAGCGATTTGCCCGAGCCTTGCGTATGCCAGAAAACGCCAATCTTACCGTCTCCGTTAATAGCCCGATGGGTACAGGTCAGCGCACGGTTGACGGCAAAATACTGATGATAGCCTGCGAGTATCTTAGCCGGTTGCCCCTCGCGGTGGTCAAAACAGATGAAGTTACGGAGGATATCCAAGAGGCGGTCTTTGGGGAAGATACCATGGAAGAACGTATCGTAGTTGACATGCTCTTTGTCCTCGTACTTGCCATCAACGCTTTTCCACTCCATGTACCGCTCCTCATTGGCGGTGATAGTGCCTGCGAGGGTTGTGAACATATCGGAGATCACATTGAACGCGTTGTAGGTAAAGAGATCCGGCGCTTTGAGTTGGTAGTTGCGTATCTGTAGGTAGGCATCGGAGACGGAGACCCCTTCCTCGGAGGGCGATTTGAGTTCAATGACTACCAACGGCATGCCGTTGATGAAAACGACCATATCGCACCGGATAGCATCCAATCCCTCTACACGCCATTGGTTCGCTACATGGTAGGTGTTTTTGTTGTCCTCTCCTTTGTGCTCATAGTCGATGAGGTTCACTATCGCGGTGCGTTCCTCTCCTTCGTGCATGTACGGCACTTCGAGACCGTCTTGGAGTGCGCGCATGAACGCCTCGTTGGACTGAATGAGGGTGCTATCGGTGGCATAAAGGACGCGTTTAGTTGCTTCCTCTATGACTGCATCCGGCAGGTTCGGATTGAGCCGACGGAGAGCAGGTTCGAGCGCATCGACGTAGCAGGGTTGCCGGTAGTCGCGCTCAATGTCGGGACCATAGATATAGTCGTAGCCTAACTCATCGCGAAAGAGGGCGATAAGGGCTTGTTCGTAACTATCTTCAGTGAATTTCGTTTTGGTCATAGGGATATTTCTCCTCTCATTAGTTTGGGTAACAACGTATCGCGCAAGGCTGCAAGGCGATGGGACTCTGAGATATTATTTAGAATAGTATCTAATATGCCATTATATCTCATTCCAAAATCCTCCAGCACTTTATCTGTCGGAACTATAATAGATAATTTCCCTGTTTCAATCGGACTAAGATTCATTTGAGCCGTTCCGCGGGATATACTTATCATTCTGGATTTCATCTCTTCTTGACGGAATAGAGTATAAACAAATAAACGATTATATTCTGCTCTGGGTTGCAGTTTAGCAACACGTTGATTTAACAGGCAATTTTCTATATCCACTAAACAACATCTACCCACATTTCCTGTCAATGATAGCAATATATCGCCTTTTTTCAAAAGACACCAATTTGGCATTTTTGCAGGGGTCGCATCTAAATGATCCGCACCGTCAGTCGTCATTTTTCCATCTTGCACTCCCTTTATCGTTATTAAATTATAGAAACCGTTTGCTACAAAGTCTGACGATTTGAAAGCAAAACCATTAAGTAAATTTACTAAGTCAGCTATAGTCCCTTCTCTCCAATCTTCGGGCATTGTACCGCCCCAAGGTTCGAAGTCCACGAACCAAGATTTGAAAAGGGCTTGTGCTTGTTCTTCCAAATTGCGGTTGATGCGATTATTATTCTCAATCTTATCATCCAAAGAAGAAAGGATAGCAGCTATACGGCGTTGGGTTTCAATCGGAGGGAGAGGTAGCTCGATATTAAGTAAATTTTTTTGCGATACCTTCATTTGCACAGCACCCGTTACAGCAGAAGTAATATTCGTATTACAAAGTAAGTAGTATAAAAAATCAAAATCAACCCCTTCTCTATTTGTAATTACATGCGCGTGGTTACTGACCCAAAATTGTCCCGAAGGTCTCTGCAAAACAGGTGTCCCATTATCATTTATTACAGTACCGTCCTCCCCTAATAGGATATAATCACCATCAAAGATATAACTATCAATATAATCTACAATTGAGGCTGCTCCATAATATGGGTAATTTCCTTTTCGCTTTGCTCTCTCAAGAGACGATAAGGGAACTCTTTTAGAGTCATGTAGAATAACGATTTCTCCTAATTTAACTGTTTTCCACTCCATACTTAGCCAATTTTGTAGCCGATAGACGCTAATTGTTTTCTGATCTCTGCTTCGAGGGCGTGACCTTTGTCGAAAAGTTCGGAGAGTTCCGCAGTAAGGCGGGTCATTTTCTCTGCAAAGGGTTCTCCATCATCCTCTTGTTCCGCAATACCGACATAGCGTCCGGGCGTGAGGATATAATCCTGTTGGGCTACCTCATCGAGTGAAGATACCGCACAGAAACCTTTCTCGTCTTGCAACGTACCGGCTTCGAACTGACGGAAAGTATCTGCAATGCGGAGGATGTCCTCCTCAGTGAGTTCACGCAGTTTGCGCGTGACCATCGTACCCATATTGCGTGCATCGACAAAGAGCACTTTGTTCTTCTGTTTCTTATTGCGGTTGATGAACCAAAGGCTGACAGGAATACCGGTAGAATAGAAAAGTTGGTTCGGCAGCGCGACTATACCTTCCACTAAATCGGCTTGCACGATCTTGGCACGGATGTCACCCTCACCGCCGGTCTGACTACTGAGCGCACCATTGGCGAGTACGAGACCGATCTTGCCGTTTGGCGAGAGGTGATGGATCATATGCTGAATCCATGCAAAGTTAGCGTTGCTTGCAGGCGGAATACCATATTTCCAACGGACATCTTCGAGCAAAGAGGGTTGCCCCCATTTGTCCAAATTGAAGGGCGGGTTTGCCATGATATAATCCGCTTTGAGCGTAGGGTGTTGGTCGTCAAAGAACGTATCCGCATAGCTCTTACCAAGGTCGGCTTCGAGACCACGGATAGCTATATTCATATGCGCCATCTTCCATGTAGAGGGGTTTGCTTCCTGCCCATAGATAGAGATATTGCGTATCTCTTTTTGGTGGGAACGGATGAACTTGGCGGATTGAACGAACATACCTCCCGAACCGCAACAAGGGTCGTAGATACGTCCGTTAAAGGGTTGCAGCACCTCGACTATCGTGCGCACGATACAGGAAGGTGTATAGAACTCACCGGCGTTCTTGCCTTCCATGGAAGCGAACTGCTGCAAACAATACTCATAGGTGCGACCGAGCAGGTCACGCTCCTCTCCTGCACCGTGCATCTGGATATTCGTGAATAGATCGACCACATCACCGAGACGCCTTTTGTCCAATTCGGGACGGGCAAAGTTCTTAGGCAGAATACCTTTGAGCCGCGGGTTCTCCTGCTCGATGAGACGCAGCGCATTATCGATGGTCACACCGATAGTGGCTTGGTGAGCGTCCGCGGAGATAACCGACCAACGGGCACCTTTTGGCACAAAGAACACATTCTCGGACAGATACTCGTCCTTATCTTCGGGATCGGCATACGGGTCTTGGGTGATTTGTGCATACTTGGTTTCAAAACTATCGGAGATATACTTGAGGAAGATGAGTCCGAGGACAACCCCCTCGTATTCCGATGCGTTCAGGTTACCGCGCAGCACGTCCGCTGCTTTCCAGATTTTGTCTTCAAATCCGATGGAGATAGTGTCTTTTGCCATGGTATTAGTTTATTTCTTAACTTCCAAACTGAAATAGTCGGCACCGAGGGAAGCGGTGTCGAGGGTAAATGAGGTATAGTCGTACTCGGGTACGGAGTGCGACCAGAGACCGAGTTGGTCGAGGTAATGCAGAACGATATAGGCGGGCTCATAGTTGAGCTCGCATGCACGAAGCAGCATGACGGACGCCTCCTCCTCGGGCACAGGGGTCAGCGAGTCCGCCGCTGCGGTATCAAAATAGCGCAGGTGGTAGGCAGAAGTCGCCGTGATGCAGAGGGCTTCTGGATCTTCGGTCTCGTAGGCGCGCTGCGCGTAAATTAAAAGAGAGTCTCGGGAATAAAAGATGTCCGCAGAAAGGCGCGGGATATTATCGACATATACTAACCGATCATCGGAACGATGGCAGCACGTGCACGCTGGTAAAAGCAGCGTGCATGTAAACAGCAAAAGAAGAAATACAACATTTTGCCATATGGGGGGGGGTAATTTTGAACATCATACCATTTACCATTTTGTCATTTACCATTTTGTCATTTACCATTTGGTCATTTACCATTTACCATTTATTGGGACATTTGGACATATTTCCCAATTTCGGGCACAAAGGTACTGCTTTTTTTGGACATGTGCAAATAAAAAGCAAAAAATTTCGGCTAAAAAATTTCGGCACGCTCTTAAAAGGGAACACTTCGAAATGTTAAAGGGGACAATTCCGAAAATTCAAAAAAAGGTCTTGCGACCTGTGGTTTATCAGCCGTATTAGGTCTAATTATGCAAGCCTATTAGCCCCAAAATGTCAGAAAAACCATGCAAAATGCATTTTTTTTGAATTTTCTTGCCAAAAAATTTGGTCATGTCAAAAAAAAGCAGTACCTTTGCACCCGCTTTCGTTCAAGGAGCATCAAATAGCCCCTTCCGGCGGAAGCCAGTTTCCCCGATTGACGGGGACACTTCCGGGTGCTATCGTCTAGTGGCCTAGGACAACGGCCTCTCACGCCGTAAACCCCGGTTCGAGTCCGGGTAGCACTACGAAAAAACGACCTTTTGGGGTCGTTTTTTATTTGAGATTTCAGATTTCAGATTTCAGATTTCAGATTTATTAAAAGAGCTTGCAAAACACAGGCTTTTTTATTTTTTTGTAAAAAAAAAGTCAAATTATTTGCACATGTCAAAAATTATTACTAATTTTGCAGGCTGAAAGGATAGATGTAGCTTTACCATGAATATTCGTTCTTATATTGCAGGATTTTTAGTTGGCGGATTGCTTCTCCTCTGCCCTACTGCAGAGGCTGTGGGAGGCAGAGGACGCGTTATATGGACCAAGAAAGCGAGTCACCAAACCGGTCTATACACCACCAAGAACTACTTCGTTTCGCACGGTGTAGGTGTTACAGCGAACGCGATGTATTATTTCGGTGATGTAGATAATGAGGGTGTAGCGTTTAACGGCGGTTTCAACCTCAAGAACCTCAGTCTCGGTGGAGGATTGAATTTCTTCTATAATCTACCTGCGGGCAACCATTGTAATATCCGTTTCGCCATCATGGCAGGTACGATACGCGGAAACAACGAATTGAAATTCAAGAGCTTGTCTGATCCGCGTGACGACTATCGTAAATTCCAAGCAATCATCATACAGCCTGCAGTAGGCGTACAATACTATCCGCTCTCGAACGCGGGTCTGTATTTGTACGGCGGATTTGGTTTGGCTGCAAGTATCATCAATAAATACGAGTTCTACTATTACAAGAGTGTACCGAGCGGCAAGGAGAAACACCTCATTGAGGGCAAGACGTACGGTATCCTGCCGATGGTACAATTAGGACTCGGTTACAGCTGGAGGCTGACCGAGTCCTGGTCGATGAGTGCCGAGATCATGGTGAACGAAGGTTTGGTAGATGCTCATTATGTGAACCTCGACGCATGGCCCATGGCAAAGTCGCAGAACAGCGACGGTGTCGAGTTAGGCGGCAAAGGATTAACCTACGTCAACCGATACGGCAAGAAGACTATTCACTGGAATGACGGCTGGTTTCAAGTAGGCATCACAGTCACTTATCATTGGCGGAACTGCGAGTACTGCCGACTCATCAATAACTATCACAACATCAAGCCCAGAAGAAGATAATCACTTCTTTTGCGGTCCGCGCGGACGGGAGACAACCTCCCCTTTCTCGGCGTACTCTATGATATTATCCAAGATCGTAGAGAATCTCCATGATATCGCGTTATCCCAAATCTTGTCGGAGATAAAAGTGGACAGCACTTTTCCGAAGGTGATATTAAATTCATAATGAACGCGCGTGCGCGTAGGCGACTCCGGTTCCAGACGGAGGATAAACCGTCCTCCGTCCAAGATCGAGCCACTGTAGGTAGCAGTCATCTGGGCGGTCAAAGGGAACTTCGCTTTTGCCGGACGCATGAGGACATATTTGGTACCGAGGTGCTGGTCTTTCCACCAGCGAACACCCAAGACATAGATATCGATGGCGACATCACCGGTTTTGTTCACCGGATCATAGACGCGGTCTTTGTATCGAAGCTGGATAACGTTCGGGCTGTCTTTCTCCTTTTTGACCTCTATCTCTTCTTTCTGACTACCTAAATCGACATATGCCCACGAGAAGAGACTATCGGGGCATGACTGAAACTGATAGCAGAAGCGATCGGCTACGCGTAACATCTCCCTCAGGGGTACATTACAAACAGTGTCTCTGACCACTGAGCGTTGCTGAGGGCCTGCCAAAACAGCTGTTGACACACTCAACAGCAAAAGAACTAAACGTATTTTAGATTTCATAAACAATCAAAATTCAAAATCCAGACAGGTACGCAGCTCCGTATTGGGGCGCACTACTCCATCTGCCACCGCTACATGCGCCGGATGAACGGCGTACCCCTTGAGGGCTGCCTCCGACTCCAGCGTAGAATCCAACATGATATCCGCATTGCTGCTATCCAAACGTCCGTCTATCTGAACGTGGATATCCACCAAACCGGGTACTTTGCCTTGCAGACCTTCCAAACCTTGCTTAATCGCTAAAGCTTTCGCCTGCTTCTCCTCTGCGCTCAGATCCGAACGCAGTTTCCATAAAATAATGTGTTTAACCATATTTAGTCGTTTGTTGTTTGTCGTTAGTCGTTGGTCTTTTGACCGGCTTTGCCTGACAGAGTATAGACCGTCCTTCGGACTGACAGAATACAGACCTATAATGTATAGTGAATCAGTCTGTCAGCGAGTGAAACGAGCGGTCTGTCAGCGCAGCGGTCTGTACTCTGTCAGCGTAGCGGTCTAAAATTTGACCGCCTTGTAGATCGTGGCGATGCCGAAAGTGAGAGGGGTGAAGTGCGGATCACTAAATCCGGTTTCGCTCAGATGACGTGCAAACTCCTCTCCCCAGCAAAAGCCCTTGACACTCTTGTTCAGATAGCTGTAAGCGGTCTTGTCCTTGCTCACTATTCTTCCTACAAAAGGCAGTATATGACTGAAATACAGGTCATATGACCATCGGATAAGCGGGTTCTTAGGATAACTGAACTCCAAGATGATCAGCTCTCCGCCGGGTTTCAGAACACGGTACATCTCCTTTAGTCCGGCATCTAAATCGCTGAAATTCCGACAACCGAAAGCGCAGGTCACGGCATCAAAAGACTCCTTCTCAAAAGGCATCTCCTGCGCGTTTCCATATATAAAAGAGACCTGCTCTTTTGCCTTCATCCGCTCCACTTTCGCCTCTCCTATCGCCATCATCTCACGCGAGAGATCGAGTCCCGTCACCCGTTGTGCTTTCCCGCGACGAAGCATCTCGATGGTCAGATCCGCCGTTCCGATAGCGACATCCAACACGTGCTCATGAGCCTGCATCATCGATACTGTCTTTCGCCGCCACAAACGGTCTATATTGAGCGAAAGACCATGATTGAGACCATCGTAGGTCTTCGCTATTCGGTCAAATAAACTGCCAATATTTTGCTTCTCGTTCATAATTCCGTGCAAAGGTACTAAAAAATTTTGATATGTGCAAAAAAAAGTGTACCTTTGCAGCAATTTTTGAAAAAAAGACCGTTATGAACATCCCAAACAACCCTGAAATGCTACTCAGTTTCGTCAACATGAAGCTGCGAGACGAATATCTGACACTCGAAGATCTGTGTGAAGATCTGGCCATCGACATCGATGAACTCTGCCAAAAACTGCATTCTGCAGGCTACGAATACAGTCCGGATGCCAAACGGTTCATGTAAACTGACATTTTGGCAGATTTTATGCGTTTGGCATGAAAGTTGAAAGGTAAAAGGTGAAAATTGAAAGTTAATAATTAAAAACATCTATATTATGAGCAAAATTCAACCATTAGCAGACCGTGTGCTGATCAAGCCGGAGGCTGCAGAAGAAAAAACAGTTGGAGGAATCATCATTCCTGATAGTGCCAAGGAGAAACCCCTTCGCGGCGAAGTACTCGCAGTAGGCGAAGGAACCAAAGATGAGGCAATGGTCCTCAAAGTCGGAGACCGCGTTCTCTACGGCAAATATGCCGGTACGGAACTCGAACTCGACGGCGAGAAATACCTCATTATGCGTCAATCAGACGTGTTGGCAATTGTTAAATAAATTCGTAATGACGTAATTACGTAATAACGTAAAAAATAATTGTTATGGCAAAAGATATTACATACAACGTAGAAGCCCGTGAGGCTTTGAAACGTGGCGTTGACCAATTGGCTGACGCAGTGAAAGTGACACTTGGTCCGAAAGGACGTAACGTCATCATTGACAAGAAATACGGTGCTCCGCACATCACCAAGGACGGTGTGACGGTAGCCAAAGAGATTGAGTTGGCGGACGCAGCTGAAAACCTCGGCGCACAGCTCGTGAAAGAGGTTGCATCCAAGACCGGTGATCAGGCAGGTGACGGTACTACGACTGCTACCGTTTTGGCACAAGCTATCGTAGGTGTGGGACTGAAGAACGTGACTGCAGGAGCTAACCCGCTTGACCTCAAACGCGGTATTGACAAAGCCGTTACTGCCGTAGTAGAGGAGATCAAGAAGAACGCCGTAGTCGTTGGCAATGACTTCGACAAGATCGAGCAGGTAGCTACCGTTTCCGCCAACAACGATGCCGAGATCGGTAAACTGATTGCTGACGCGATGCGTAAGGTGTCGAAAGACGGTGTGATCACCATCGGCGAAGCCAAAGGTATGGACACCACTATCGACGTGGTACAAGGTATGCAGTTTGACCGCGGTTACATCAGTCCGTATTTCGTCACCAACACCGAGACGATGCAGGTAGAGATGGATAAACCCTATATCCTGATCTACGACAAGAAGATCTCGAACCTCAAAGAGCTTCTTCCGGTTCTGGAACCGGCAGTACAGAGCGGTCGTCCATTACTGATCATCGCCGAGGACGTAGATAGCGAAGCGCTGACTGCATTGGTAGTCAACCGTCTGCGCGCACAGCTTAAGATCTGTGCAGTCAAGGCTCCGGGCTTTGGTGATCGCCGCAAAGAGATGCTCGAAGACATCGCTATCCTCACCGGAGGTACGGTCATCAGCGAGGAGAAAGGTATCAAGTTGGAGCAAGCTACCATCGAGATGCTCGGTACAGCTGAGACCATCACCGTCACCAAAGACAACACCACTATCGTCAACGGTGCCGGTAACAAAGAGGCTATCTCTAACCGCGTAGCGCAGATCAAAGCGCAGATCGTGGCTACCAAGAGCACGTACGACAAAGAGAAACTGCAAGAACGTCTGGCTAAACTCGCAGGCGGTGTAGCACAACTCAATGTAGGCGCAGCATCTGAGGTAGAGATGAAAGAGAAGAAAGACCGTGTGGACGATGCGTTGAGCGCTACACGTGCTGCTATAGAAGAGGGAGTTGTACCCGGCGGCGGTGTGATGTACATCCGTGCACAGAAAGCCCTCGAAGGACTCAAAGGCGAGAACGAGGACGAGCAGACCGGTATCGAGATCGTACGTCGTGCTATCGAAGAGCCGCTTCGTCAGATCGTCAACAACGCCGGTAAGGAAGGCGCTGTAGTAGTCGATAAGGTACGTGCAGGCAAGGCTGATTTCGGCTACAATGCCCGCAAGGACGCTTACGAGAACCTGTATGAAGCAGGTGTGATCGATCCGGCTAAGGTAACCCGTGTAGCTCTGGAGAACGCCGCTTCCGTAGCAGGTATGTTCCTTACTACCGAGTGCGTCATCGTTGATCACCCCGAAGAGCATCCGGCAGCCCCGATGGCTAATCCCGGTATGGGCGGAATGATGTAAAAATCACAGCATCAGACTCCAACGTCCAATTCGGTAAAACAGAAGATTCGGTATAGCCTGCATGACGGTAAAGCGTTATGCAGGCTGTATTTTTTGTAGAAATGACAGCATAGAGAACTCGTAAATGCAGGAAACCAAACGCATATTCCTCCAACAGTCGCAAGGCTTCCTTCCCTACTCCTTGACCTCGGTACTCAGGCGCTATATACATTCCGATAGCCGCACGCCTGTTACGCGGATCAAAGTCAAAGAGATCAATACAACCGAGTGTTAGACCGTCCTGCGGGCTGATAGAAGACAGACCGGCTTCGCCTGACAGACCGCTCTGCTGACAGACCGATTCGCTCGAAGAGTGAATGATCAAACGCAGTTGACCGTCCTTGTAGATGTCGCCGGTGGTCGATTCGATATAGTCCCGCAAATCCTGCTGAGAGAGCGGATTATGATTCGATCCGTCCGCCCACACCGAGGCGTCGTTCTCCCATTGATAGAGAAACGGCAGGTCTGAGGGTTCCAACTTACGCAATTTTATTATTTTTGCATTTTCGCATTTTCCCATTTTAGCCGAAGAGTTTTTCCAAGAAGCCTTTTTTCTTGGGACGAAGGTCTTCCATATTACCCTGCGGAGCAGGCTCATAGCAATGCCCCGTATGGATCATATTATAGATCACACCCCATTCGGGTAGTCCTCCGAGGTTACGATCATCGATCCATAAGTCCGCCACCAGTTTGCGTGCCGTACCGTGCTCCGGTTCTTCCTCCGGATAATTGGAATTAACGGCATAAAACTCCAAGCCTTTCGACTTGCAGTAATCAATCGCCTCTTGCAGCAATGCACCTTCGCGCACCGTCCAAAGGATGATCTGGTGGTGATCCTCTTCCTGCAGTTTTTTCAATGTCTGTATGGCAAACGGAATCGGTTTGCCTATTTTCGGATACTCATGGGTAACAATCGTACCGTCAAAATCACAAGCTATTATCATGATAATTGATAATTAATAATTAAAAATTAATAGGTGGGCATGTTCGGATCTTCGGGCGTCATCTCCTTGTCCATCTTGCCGATCGTGGGTTTGGAGAAATACCAAGCGACTGCTGAGATAGCTGCTACCCAAAGCATCGAGCGATAACCGTTCATCCAATAGAAAGCGATAACACCCAAAGGCATCGTATTGCTAACCAAGAGAATACGAGCAGCGGCACATTTGAAGTACTGCTTATCCGTCAGCGGTTTGAACAGTTTCACCAGATACAAGCCCAGAGGAATAGTGATCAAGGCGTCAAAAATAACGATATACTGTACCGTCACACCCAAGGTCGAAAGGGTGTCCAGCGGTTCGTATAAACCATGCAGAAACGCATAGTACATCACCGTGAGCACGATCATCGTAAAGACCATCTGCCCGTAATAAATCCAATTCAGTTTTCTTACTACTTCTTCCATATTAGTTGTCAGATTTTAGTATTCAGATTTCAGATTTCAGATTTCAGATTTCAGATTTCAGATTTCAGATTTCAGATTTCAGATTTCAGATTTCTTATCTCGCTTCGCTCGAACGATTATTCGCAAAGCGAATTTTCAGAGTCAGCCTTTGAAGGCTATTCGGTTCACGATAGAGCGACCAAGGGTGATCTCGTCCGTATATTCGATTTGATTGCCGACCGCTACTCCTCGTGCTATCTGCGAGATCTTGAGTTCTCCATGCTGTATTCTGTCAGCGCAGCGGTCAGTATTCTGTATTCTTCGATAGATATAGAAATTGGTGGTGTCGCCTTCCATGGTGGTCGGCAGGGCAAGTATGATCTCATCCACACCGCCTTTGGTAATCCGTTCAATGAGACTGTCAATCTCTATATCTTTAGGTCCGACTCCCTCCATCGGGGAGATCACTCCTCCGAGCACATGATAGACACCGGTGTATTGCCCTGTATTCTCAATGGACATCACGTCCTGAACGTTCTCTACCACACAGATAGTCGAATGATCGCGACGCGGAGATGAGCAGATAGGACAGATCTCTGTGTCGGATATATTATGGCACTCACGGCAATAAACGACCTCTTTCTTGAGACGCGTGAAAGCGCCGGAAAACGCTTCCACCTCTGCATCGGTTTGCCGCAAGAGATGGAGCACTAACCGCAAGGCCGTACGCCGCCCTACTCCGGGCAGCGATGCCATCTGGTTGACCGCCTGCTCTAATATCTGACTTGGATAATCGCTCAATGAAAATTAAAAATTAAAAATTAAAAATTACGAATTAAAAATTACGATTTCTTCGCCCATCGAGCCGGTAAGACGCGGTACGGATACCTGTCTCGGATATCATTCGCATTCGGGCAATCGATGCGGTGAATACGAATACCTTTGGTCACGGAGACAAAAGCGAAGATCGGATCACCGGGCTCGGGATTGCAACACTTAGAGAGGTTATAATCAATATTCTTCACATTGATATCCACCTCGATAGCCAAACCCTTCAGTTCGGATTTATCAACATATTCGGTATGTTCGCGCTGTATAGGAGTTTCCTCCGGTTCGAGCAGCACATCGCGAAGCCGCTGAACATCTTCTTTGCCGGTAGCTACCGACTGATACATATCCGACACGGCTTTGTAGCCCAGACGGATAGCCATCTTGGTGATGTCTCCTTCGGTATAGCTGATCTTCCAGTTCTTGAACTTACGGTCGATGATCTCCTTTCCCTCGGATGCCTGTTTGTATTCGATCTCCTTAAGCGCCTGACGAATCTTATTCTTCGCCTTGGAGGACGCCACGAAATTCAACCAATCCGCATTGGGGTGTTGGTTCGGTGAAGTGAGGATAGATACCTGATCGCCGTTCTCCAGTTTCTGACGGATAGAGACATTCTGGTTTCGGATCGTACCGCCTACACAATGGGCACCCACATCGCTGTGGATCGAATAGGCAAAATCGAGCACAGTAGCTCCTTCGGGCAAACGTTTCAAATCACCCGTCGGGGTAAAGACATACACGTCTCCGCTACCCTTATGAACGATCTCCCCTTTGACACCTTTGTATGCCCAATGGGCTGCTACACCCTGCTCCGCTATTTCGTCCATACGTTTGGTACGGATCTGCACTTCTACCCATCGGTTCTCGGGTCCCAAGACCGTGGTATGCAGCGACTCGTATCCGTTCTCCTTGGGGACAGACAACCAATCTCGCAGACGTTTGGGGTTCGGCGTGAAGATATCGGTGATGAGCGAATAAACCTGCCAGCAGTCGGATTTCTCCTTCTCCGGCGCAGAGTCCAAAATGATACGAATAGCAAAGAGGTCGTAAATCTTATCCACGTCGCAATGCTGAGCTTGCATCTTGTGGTAGATCGAGTGAATCGATTTCGGACGCCCTTTGATAGTAAAGACAAAACCTTCTTTTTTCAGTTTCTCTTCAAGCGGCGCGATGAACGAAGCAATATACGCCTCACGTTCGGCTTTCTTGGCGTTCAACGCGTGCGCGATATATTTGTAGGTGTCATAATCGAGAAACTTCAGCGCAAGGTCTTCCATCTCGGTTTTGATCTGATATAAACCGAGTCGGTGAGCCATCGGCGCGTGAAGCGTTTGCGTCTCTTTAGCTATGTGACGACGACGTTCCGAATCGCCTTCTTTATCCAGTTGGCGCATGAGCTCCAAACGCTCATTTAGTATCGAATATAGGACTTTGTTGCTATCTTCCATATAGAGTTTTCAAAAAAACGCTGCAAAGTTACGATTTTTTTTGCACATATCAAAATTTTTTTGTACCTTTGCAGCGATTTTCAAAAAATAATCATACGATTAGTTAAGAAAATCACTCCGTAGGACGGCGTTTTTTGATATTTATTGAAATTTATTAAAATTTAACCTATAATGAAAGCAACAAGATTAATTGTAATTTGTGCGCTGACAATCGCAGCAGTCATCATGGCTGTTTTCTGCGTACAGAGCGTCACAACCCCTATCAAGTTTGAAGACACGCGCGCGCAGCGCGAGGTAGCAGTTATCAAGAACCTCGTTGACCTCCGTACTGCGGAGGTAGAGTACCATCACCAGAAAGGTGCGTTCACCGCTAATCTGGATTCACTGCTGTTATTCCTTAAGACAGCTCCGAAGAAAGAGTTGATGAAGGAAGGAAGTCTGACCGACAAGCAGTTGGAGGCAGGTCTGACTGAGCCCAAAGCTATTAAGATCATCGATGCAGCGAAGAAAAAAGCCCTCAAGGACAAGAAGCTGAATCTGGATCCGAACGACAAAGATGCACTCTATGCGTATATCTGGGCAAACGACGCAGAGGTAAAGAAGAACGGTCTGCAAGGTTTCCGTCGTGACACCATCGAGATGAACATGCTTCAATCGCTCTACAAAGGCGAGTATGACGAGACCAGCATTGACGGTATCATCCTGATTCCGTTCAGCGATGGTAAGCGTTTCGAAGTAGAGGTAAACAACGACTACACCACAAGTCAGGGTATCCGTGTTCCGCTGTTCGAGGCTCGCGCTCCGTTCGAGAGCTATCTGAGCGACCTGAACGAGCAGGAGTTGGTTAACCTCATTGACCGCGAGACCAAACTCGACCACTATGCAGGCTTGAAGGTCGGTGACATCTATGCACCGAACAACAACGCCGGTAACTGGGAGTAAAATGAGAATTATTAGTGGCACATATGGGGGGCGGCGATTGTCGCCCCCTAAAAATATCACCGCGAGACCGACCACCGATTTCGCCAAGGAGAGTTTGTTCAATTTGCTCAATAACCGAATGGATTTCGAGGGCATTGACGTGCTCGATCTCTTTGCCGGAACAGGGGGCATTGGTATCGAGTGTGTGAGTCGCGGGGCACGAGAAGTGACTGCCGTGGAGATTGCACACGTACAGCAGAACTGGATCATCTCCTGCTGCAAGCAACTCGGTATTCGTAATCTGAGCGTCATCCGGGGAGATGTGTTTAAGTTCCTGAGTGCCTGCCGCGCCAAGTACGATCTTATCTTTGCTGACCCTCCTTACGCCTTGGAGCAACTCCCTGCCCTGCCGGACATCATTTTAGGAGCACAGGATATCCTCAAAGAGGACGGTTGGTTAGTCATAGAGCACGGGAAAGACACGGATTTTACCTCGCACCCCAGACACGTAGAAACGCGCAGTTACGGTAGCGTGCATTTCAGTTTCTTCCAATAAGACATCTCCTATAACAAAAAGAGGCAACTACATCAGCAGTTACCTCTTTTTTGTTGTCCATAGCTATCACAACTCCATGTATATCTCAATGAGTTGACTCTCGCCCATGGGGTCAAGAACGATGTCATTGAGCGAGGCAGGCACGAGGACAGCTTCGCCTTGTTTCATCGTGACCGCCTGATCCTGCTCGGCGTCAAGGGCTTTGATGGCACAACTGCCTTTGACGCACATATAAGCCACAAAGGAGTCCAAAGGTGCATAATCACGCTGTACAGCGTGAGTCAGCGTCAGGAGGTTCGCGGTGAAATACGGTGTTTGCTGTAAGTTAACCGCTCCGTTGAGCACCGGTTCGGGACGCGAGACAGACACCTCTTTCTGCGGACTGAAATCCATGACCTCCAGCGCCTTGTCCAGATGTAAGGGGCGCATCTTACCGTCATTGCCCACACGATTGTAGTCATAGAGGCGGTACGTGATGTCGCTATTCTCCTGTATCTCCGCTACGATCGTATTGCGGCGCATCGCGTGAACAGTACCGGCAGGGATATAAGCCACCTCACCCGCGCGTACCTTATAATCGCGCAGGTAACGCGCGAGGGTGCCGTTTTCTATCGCTTCGTGAATAAGCGAAGGGGTCATCTCTTCTTTCCAACTCAGATAGACCGAAGCCTCTTCTGCAGGAGGCAGCACGTACCACATCTCCGTCTTACCGAGCGACTGTTCGTTCTCCAACGCATAGTCATCATCGGGGTGAACTTGGATAGAGAGGTCATCTGTTGCATCGATGAACTTGAGCAGCAAGGGGAAATGATTTCCGAAGACATCATACACTTTGCCGCCCACGAGTTCATCCATATAGACCTCCAACAGATCTTGGAGCGTGTCGCCTTCATGGGAACCGTTCACCACCTCCGTCGGGTATTTGTCCACATCGGACATCACCCATGACTCGCCGACATTCTCAAAGTCAGCAGGCACGTGGTCGTACCATTTTTCTATCGTATGTCCGCCCCAGATCTTATGGAACAGATGCGCTTTGAACTTAAAGGGATATAACATTACGAATTAAAAATTAAAAATTAAAAATTAAAAATTCAAAATTATGAATTATTAATCAAAAATTCCAATTTTACGAATATGCTTTTCCCATTTCCAAGCGGAAGCGAGTACGTCACGAATCGGAGTGTCTGCTTTCCATCCGAGTACTTCATTCGCCTTCTTAGGCGCAGCCCATACCTGCTCAATATCTCCTTCACGGCGACCAACGATGGTATAAGGGATCTTCACGCCCGTAGCAGCTTCGAACTCATGGATGAGGGTAAGCACGCTCAGACCGGTTCCGGTACCGAGATTGAAGACTTCAACCTGCTCACGATCTTTGGCATGGAGCATTCGATCGATAGCCTTGACATGTGCTTTCGCGAGATCCACCACGTAGATATAGTCACGAATGCAAGAACCATCGGGGGTGTTATAGTCATTTCCGAAAACTTTCAGCTCCTGACGGAGACCTGCAGCGGTCTGCGTGATAAACGGCAGGAGGTTCTGCGGTACACCATTAGGCAACTCACCGATCTTAGCCGATGGGTGCGCGCCAATAGGATTGAAATAACGCAAGATGGTAGCATGCAACTCAGAGTCCGCATGAGCCTCATCGCAGATGATCTCCTCGTTGATCTGCTTGGTGTTGCCGTAAGGCGAGAGAGCCTTCTGAATAGGCGCGGTCTCATCTACAGGAAGATGAGCTGCGTCCGGCTGACCGTACACCGTGCAGGAAGACGAGAAAACGAGATTTGGCACATGATACAGTCGCATGACCTCCAAAAGGGTAATCAAACTGCCTATGTTATTGCGGTAATAGAGCAGCGGTTTCTCCACCGACTCACCCACCGCCTTGCTCGCAGCAAAATGAATAACACCCACGATATCAGGGAACTGCTTGAAGACAGCTTCCAAATCAACGAAATTACCACAATCGACATTCGCAAACTCAGGACGACGACCCACAATCGCCTCAATACCGTCCAAGACATCAATGGAAGAGTTGCTCAGGTTATCCACGATGGTCACATCGTAGCCCTGCTGCATCAACTCCACCGTTGTATGCGAACCTATATAACCGGTTCCACCGGTAACAAGTATTCTACTCATAAGATTTCAGAATTCAGAATTCAGATTTCAGATTTCAGAATAATTTAGCCGGGTACTCACCTTTCGCGATGAGTTGGTTAATTTTCATTACCACCTGCGGACGATCCTCTGCGTACGTTACACCAAACCACTTGGAAGGAGTGTCAAGCACCGTACAGGTGGCTTTGCCGGCAGAGATCAGGTCGTTCACCAAGGTCGGGATATAATACTCCGACTTCAGTTCCTGTCCTTTAGCTGCCAAGAAAGCACGGAATCCTTCCTCCGAATAGCGGAAATACTCCGGTGTGAAGCCCCACATGTTCATCGAAACCGGTGTATGCGGGTCAAGCGGAGTGTCCACACCGTCCTCGGTGAAGACGATCTGTCCGTTCTTCTCCTCAATCTTCGTACGCTCTACCACATCGGTCAGATGACCTTCGGCATTGGTCGTACATACACCACGGCTTACTGCTCCGTTCTCGCTGAGGGTATTGCATACACGGTAACCCACCATACAGTATTTGCCCTCCGTTCCTTCCACCGAACGCAGATAGTCTGCGAGCACTTGGAAGGACTCTTTTCCGTAAAAATCATCGGCATTGATGACTGCAAAAGGCTCTTTAATCAGATCCTTACCCATGAGCACTGCGTGGTTAGTACCCCATGGTTTAGCGCGTTCGGGGTTGTAAGTGCAACCTTCCGGCACTTTGTCAATAGACTGAAAGCACACTTCACAGGTCACTTTGTCAGCATACTTGGACAGTACTTTCTCACGAAAATCAGCCTCGAAATCCTTACGAATCACGAACACGATCTTGCCAAACCCTGCACGCAGTGCGTCAAACACACTGTAGTCCATGATGGTCTCACCATTGGGTCCAAGACCATCTAACTGTTTCAATCCTCCATAACGGCTGCCCATACCTGCAGCCAAAATAAACAATGTTGGTTTCATAAAATATATTTACGATTTACAAATTTACGATTTACGATTTATTGACGATTTAGAGTCATTGACGATTGTCATAGTGGACCATCGTCCATTATTCATTGACGATGATCGTTCTACCGTCTTTCTTCTTATGCCTGAACCAAAGACCGTACACCTCCGAGCAGTTACCGGCGGTAATGAAAGCTTTGATCTTGTTATTGCGGATAAAAGCCATGACGGACGAGAACTCGTCTTGCGTCAAGAGCGTCTGGATCTCTATATGTTCCTCACCGCTGTAACCGCCTTGTATCTTATATAACGAACACCCGCGCACGAGCGTTTCTACTATATATGCGCGTACGCGATCCGGCTCCGCACTGACGATGCAGACACGTTTACGTTTGTTGAGCGAGGCGGTGAAATAGTCTATTGCCAGACCGTTGATCCATGTACCGATGATACCTATCACGACCATACGGAAGTCATTGATCAGGAATGCGGAGCAGCAGATGATGATGCCGCCTATAGCCACCGACGAACCGATATCGAAATGCAGATACTTATGAACGATCTTTCCGAGTATATCGAGTCCTCCGGTAGAGGCATTGATGCGGAACATAAACGCTTGACAGGCACTCAGCAAAAGCACAAAGCAGATAAGGTCAAACCATATATCGCCCATACCCATACCTCCGCTCATGACGCTGTCACGTATCTGCTCCAACACTTCACCGGATCGGCTCAGGAGATAAGGATGACCGTTTGCATCCATGACCGTTTGACCTGCTTGGAGTTGCGCCAAGATATCGGGGTTATTGATCACTTGGTGGGTAAAATTCGTACTCGGATAGATACGATCCCACACCTGAGTCAGAGGACCTAAGATCATTGCCGTATAGACCGTTTTGGCGCCAAACTCATTCCCGATAAGCAGAAAAGCCAGCAGCAACAGAAAGGCGTTGATTCCCATTACCCAATACGAGAACGTATCTGCGTCGCCGCCCATTAAGGTATTGAGAACGATCGAGAGACCCGATAATGAACCGACAATCAGATGACTCGGCATCAAAAAATAATACACTGCCGCTGCTCCGAAACTCATTCCGACAGTCATCATCGCCAATTCGCGCCAAAACTTAGCGGTTCCCAAAGCATGCCAGAAAGTGCTACCCAATTCGTGCCAATAGGCGCGTGTGAAATATTGGTATATGTGTTCCATTTTATTAGTATTAGTCGTTGGTCGTTTAACCTTTTACCACCAAACGAGCCGTGCGACGGGTCGTTTGGCTAAGCATGATCGTACGTCCGGCTTTCGCGCGCTCCAAGACATCCGGCGTTGTACCACGGATAGTGAGAAGCGAGAGGCCGTCGTTATAACTGACGTTGAAATGCTTCTGCAGCTCTTCAATAGCCGCAGGCACAAAGCGCGTGTTATCTACACAAACGGAGATCGTCACGGCAGAAGACTGAATAAGCGACACCTTGAGGCGATGACGATGGATGACATCGAAGATCTCGCTCAAACTCTCCTCCAAAACGAAAGAGAAATCCTTGGCGCGCATAGTAATAAGGATCTGGTTCTTACGCCAGATATATACCGGCACATCGATCGGTCCGACACCATCTTCAGCAATCCGCGAACCTTCTGCGGAGGGATCACCGAAAGGTCTGACATACAAAGGAATACCTTTGTTCTGAAGCGGACGAATACTCTTCGGGTGAATGACCTGCGCACCGGAGTACGCTAACTCCACAGCGTCTTGGTATCGCAAGGAAGGAATAAGCACCGTGTCGGGTTCGATACGCGGATCGGCATTGAGAATCCCCGGCACATCTTTCCAGATAGTAACAGAGTCCGCATCCAGATAGTTACCTAATAACGCTGCGGTATAGTCGGATCCTTCACGACCAAGGGTCGTACGTTTCCCATCGGCTGTTCCGCCAATGAAACCCTGCGTGACTACCACTTGCGGACGGCGAGGTCTATTCCACCCTGCCCTAATAGTCTCAGCGCTGATCGAATCATCCACTTTAGCTTCCCGCCACGTGTTATCGGTACGCAGCAGTTTAGGCATGTTCCACCATTCCACCGGCAGTCCCTGTTTGAGCAGATAGACCGCGACGATCTGAGTAGAAAGGATCTCTCCCATGGAGACCACTTGGTCATAGTTCTCATCGAAAGAGAGCGCAGGGTCATAAGGGATCTCACCCTGCAGACGGATGTCCACACCGGGTTGAAGCTTCAGCTCCTTCATGATTGCCACATGAAAATCAATGACATCGACCCATTGGTTAAGCGCGGCTTCTTCTTTTCCGGCATCAAGAAACTCCACCACACGCTCTAAAGCGTTGGTCGTCTTGCCCATCGCCGAAACGACAACCATCAGATCAGTGGGCGTTTGGTCATTTAAGGCCAAACGGACAATCTTCTCCACGTTCCGGACACCTGCTGCGTCCTTCACCGATGCGCCACCAAATTTATAAACTCTCATTCAATTAACAATTATCAATTTACAATTATCAAAGGTCTTACTCATTAGGACGCTTTGTGAATTGTGAATTGTGAATTGTACATTACAGATTCGCCATACGTAAAGCCGTATAAGCGCCTTCGATACCTTTGTTGCCCAATTTACCGCCACAACGATCGAGAGCCTGCTGACGATTCAGAACCGTAAGCACCGAGAATATAACCGGCACTTTGCCCTGCACATTCAAAGCCGCAACGCCTTGCGTCACACTCTGGCAGACATAGTCGAAATGCGGCGTGTCTCCTTGGATCACACAGCCGATGACAATCACAGCATCTACGCGTTCTTCTTTCATCAGACGCGCTGCGCCATACGTCAACTCCACGGCTCCCGGAACATGGATCACGTCGATATTCTCCTTGAGCACACCATGGTGTACGAACGTGTCAATAGCACCTTGCGCCATGGGGTACGTGATCTCGCTATTCCAATCTGCTACTACAATAGCATAGCGCTGACGTCCGAGAACGTCAGCGCTTGGAACTTGACTTGCGTCGTATTTAGACAAATCAGTTGTCATAAATCAACCTTTAACCCTTCGTCAATTTATTCAGCAACTGCGATGTATTTATCGATATCCTGAGCTTCAGCACTCTGCGGATAATTTGCTTTGATAGCCTTGAAAGCCTTGAGAGCTTTAGCTTTCTCTCCCTCGTGCAGATAAACGATACCTGCTTTCTTGAGGCTCATCGGAGCAATAAGCTCATTGCCGGACTCAGCCGCAGCCTCAAAAGCCTTAGCTGCCTTGCCGTACTCACCAAGCTCTACATAAGCGTCACCCAGCAACTGACGAGCAGCCGGATCGATATTGAGGTCATCTGCCGAGAACTTCTTCAGATACTCAGCTGCCTGCTCGTACTCACCCTTCTCATAGTAGCAAATACCTGCGTAGAGAGCTGCGAGCTCACCCTGCTGATTGCTGTACTCATCAGCAATTGCTGCAAAACCGATGCACTCAGCGCCGTCACCATTGAGAGCTTTCTCATAGTCACCTGCCATGAAATAAGCAGCTGCTTTCGCATTCTCGTTACTTGCCTCATGAGCCTTCGGCTTGATCACATACGTGTTCACAGCGATCACAGCGCAAACAACAACTGCGATGCAGCAAACCACCAACGAGATGAGTTTGGAGTTCTCCTCGATCCATTTACCTGCGCCCGTAAGCGCCTCATTTACTTCCTGTAATTGTTCGTCCTGTTTTACGAACTCTTCTTTCTTTTTTGCCATTTTATTGTTAGTTTTTATTATTTTCAATAATAGTTTTCCGGCACGTCTCAACGCACGCTAAATGAAAAAGCGTGCAAAGTTACAACTTTTTTTGCATATATGCAAGAAAAAGGCACAAAAAAAGCGTCCTGCATAACTTTTTTACTCGAGAAAACTCCTGAGAATAGGATTTGAGGCCTGCTTTTTCCTCTGTAATCCGGCCACCTCATCGCTACCCGGGGATTAGGAATGTAAACTAATCCAATGCACGGGGTCTCGGCGTAGAGTACCGGCACGCCATTAGTCAAGCATTTGCACTCGGTATAATGTATTTGTTGAGTTTTCCGGTTCCTATTGTGTTATGCAGGACGCCAGATACGGTTTTTATTTCAAATCTTCAAATTTCTATTATCTACTCCGATGCCAGCCTATGGTGAAGACAATACGGTGAGCATCATCGTTGAGATGATACGGTATCGCTTGCTCGTGGGCATAGACATTCTTACGCGTGTGGTGGTATTGGTACGCAGCTTGGATGAAGAAATGTCTTCCTCTATACCCCACTGCTCCGGATATATACTGCTGCCAACGAGTGTATTGATAATACGCATCTTGGCGATTCAGAGTCGGGTCAATGGCGAACACCGGATCAGAGTTCTTAAAGGTGCTCTCATATGCGTATCCAAGGTTGATATATATTCCTCCGACGGGCACGATCTCCACTCCGGCACGTAAGGAATGCATGGTCGGAATCTTCTTAAAGGTCCGCAAATCGTACTGCAACGAGATCAGCGCATAATGGGTGATTTGGAAAGCCACCGAAGTGCTCAGACGGAAAGGCATATGAAAATCCGAAGGATGATCTGTCTGTCTGGGTGCATCTGACCACCGTAAGGAATCAGTCTGCGCATCAAACGTACCTTCGGTAATGATATTCACCGCTCCGAAAGAAGGCGTCTGCAACGCCAAACCGAAGCGGAGCCATGAAGCCGGACGCGCAATCAGACCCGTGGAGAAACTGCACGCCGCTCCGTTCAACATAATGGTAGAACGGTTACGGTTATAGTAAGCCTGTTGCTGCGCGTTCTCTTTGTCAAAATACTCCCAATAATCCGCCTCCGAAGTGAGCGAGAACGAGTGAATACGCAATCCCAAACCCCAATAAACACGGTCGTTGAAATTCATCGCCCAGTCAAAGGCATATTCGTTCACACTACCTCCTTCGCTCAGTTTCAGATAGTTGTCCGTATTATAGCGGTCTGCACAAAAAGGTATTCCCATATTTCCCACCGCTTCTGCGAAGAGTGTTCCCATAGAAGGCATCGCGCCCCCTTCGAAACGCATAGAGCGGTTAAACGTGTGCTGACGGCTGTACGACAACATGAAGTTATGGAACAGCACGCCTTCCGTCCTTCCGGTCGGCATACTGAAGACCACAGAGGCCTGAGGAGCCATGAAGAACGACAAACGACCGGCGTTTGAGGTAGCTTTAGAGTACGCATAATCGAACGTAAGGGTCGTCTCTGTACGACGATAGAGACCCAAACCGCCTGTGTTGTCCAATACCGCCGAAGGATCACCTCCAATAGCCGTCATCGCACCGCCCATACCGACATACCGAGCCGTTCCCATGATCGTACGTTCGCTCAAACGAACGTAGTCTTGGGAGAAGAGATAGCCTCCTCCGACTCCTCCTAAAAGAGGAGAGACAAGCAATAATATCAGGAATAGACCTTTTCTCATCGTTTGATTTTGACGGTAATGGTGGTGTCTTGAACGTTCAGATACTCGAGGCGAGGCGCAGTTTCAGTAGTTTGTGTCGTTGGTGTAGTGGAGATAGTTTGCGTAGTTTGAGTGTCCCAAACGTGCTTCTCCGGCCAATAATAGGCATCATCAACCGGCAAGGACTGCAGGGTCGAGCAAGCCGCCAACACGACTGCTACCACACACACTATGAACCACTTACCTTTCATCTTTAAACTTTTGTTCTATTGACGACCAACGACCAAATCACACTTTCCTAAACCCGATGATCTCGCGAACCTCTTCAATCGTCTTCTCAGCACGGGCAGAGGCTGCCTCAGCTCCCTGACGCATGATACGATCTAACAGCGCATCGTCCGAAGCATAAGCGATGATCTTCTCGCGTATCGGTGCAAGCAGTTTGTTGGCATCCGCTGCCATCTGCTTTTTCATGTCGCCGTAACGGATCTGCATATGATTGTAGAGGTCGTTGTAATACTCCGTTGCCTCTGTGCCACAAAGCAGTTCGCAAAGCGTGAAGAGGTTCTGAATGACCTCGGGTTTCTCTTGGTTCTCCTGCGTCGGACCTTGATCAGTCACGGCACGCATGATCTTCTTGGTCACCGTCTTCTCGTCGTCGCAGAGGTAGAGACAGTTGCCTTCGGACTTACCCATCTTACCTGTTCCATCCAAACCCGGCACTTTCACCGCCTTGTCCGCGAAATGGAAAGAAGCCGGTTCTTTGAAATACTCGACGTTATAGATGCGGTTGAAACGGCGCGCAAAAAGACGAGCCATCTCCATGTTCTGCTCCTGATCCTTACCCACCGGCACTTTGTCCGCCTTGTGCATCAGAATATCCGCTGCCATCAGACAAGGGTACGTCAGCAGACCGGCATTCACATTATCCGGCTGTTTGCGCACTTTCTCCTTAAAGGAGGTCACGCGCTCCAACTCACCCAAATAGGCGTTCATATTCAGATACAGATACAGTTCCAAGACTTGTTTGACATCGCTCTGCACGTAAATAGGTGCTTTCTCGGGATCAATACCGCAAGCGAGGTACTCGCTCAGAATGGTCTTGACCGAGTTACGGATGTTCTCCGGCGTCGGATGTGTGGTCAACGAATGCCAGTCGGCTATGAAAAACATGCAGTCATACTCGTCCTGCATCTTCACAAAACTCTTGACGGCTCCGAAATAATTACCCAAATGCAAATTTCCCGTCGGACGTATACCACTAATAACTCTCTCCATGATTTTAATTGATTTCAATCGGTAACTGACGATAAATAGGCTGCGCTAAAGCAGTCAGCGTAGTGGTGTTGGAGACTCCCGGGATCTCTTGGATCTTCGTGTTCAGAAGCGTAAAGAGGTGCTCGTTATCATGTGCGAACACTTTGATGAGCAAACCGAAAGCGCCCAATGTATATTGCGCCTCCACCACCTCGGGGATCTTCTCCAATGCGTCAATCACTTGGTTATACATCGATGCTTTCTCCATCGTGATTCCGATGTACACACAAAGCTGATAGCCCAACATTTTCGGCTGTACATGGTAACTCGATCCGGTGATGACTCCATTGTCAAACATCTTCTGAACACGCTGATGTACAGCAGCTCGGCTCACTCCGCATTGTTCCGCCACTTCTTTGAACGGAATACGCGCACTTTGAGTGATAATCTTCAGAATTTTACGGTCTAAAGCTTCTATCTTTTCCATTTTTTACAGTAAAATGATTAAATTTCGGTGCAAAATTACTGTTTTTTTTTGATATATGCAAATTTTTTTGTACTTTTGCAGCAAATTTCATAACAAAATGACACTTGAAGAATATATTTCCGTCCATTCGACCCCTGAAAACGAGGTTTTGGAGTCCATTGTGCGTGACACACATATCCATATATTGAACCCGCACATGTTGAGCGGGCACGTACAGGGGCGCGTATTAAGCATGATCAGTCATATGATCCGCCCGAACCGTATTCTCGAACTAGGCACCTTCACCGGTTATTCGGCACTCTGTTTGGCGGAAGGACTGACCGAAGACGGCGAACTCGTCACCATTGAGCATAATGATGAACTGGAGATCACGATCCGCCGCAATCTCGCCAAATCTCCCCTCTCCTCCAAGATTCGCCTCATCATCGGCGATGCGAAAGAGATTTTACAGCGAATCAGTCTGTCAGGCGAAGCCGGTCTGTCAGCCAAAGGCGGTCTGTCAGCGCAGCGGTCTGTCAGCGACAGCGGTCTCTTCGACCTCGTCTTCATCGATGCGGACAAACGCGAGTATTGCGCATATCTGGACTTGGTCTATCCGCTCCTTCCTGTCGGCGGGTTCATCTTGGCGGACAACACCCTTTGGGACGGACACATCATCGACCCTGCGTACGACAAGGACAAACAGACCCTCGGACTACGGGCGTTCAACGACCGTTTGGCGGCTGACGAGCGCTTTGAGAAAGTCATCCTTCCGCTCCGAGATGGACTGACCATCATCCGAAAAATTCAATAAAATGACCTCAACTCTTGCATATTTGCAAAAAAAGTTGTACCTTTGCAGAAAATTTTGGAAGGTCACTTCTTAAATCAGTAATAACCCTTAAAATACACTGTACTATGAACATGACAATTAATGCCGTTAATTTCGAGATGGCAGAGAAACTCGAACAGTTTATTGAGAAGAAAATGAATCGTTTTGAGCGTCACCTGAACGCCGACGACAAAGTAGAGATCCGCATGTCGGTTATCAAGCCGCAGACCAACGACAACAAGGAGGTGAAGATCCGCATTGCCGGTTTGTTTGCCGAGAAGACCGCTGACAGCTTCGAGGAAGGTATCGATGCTTGCCTTGCCGCTCTCGAAGGACAGTTGGAACGCCGCAAGAACGCATAATCTCCCAAAAGATAACAAAACGAGTGTGTCATTTGGCACACTCGTTTTTTTTTATATCGCAGGATGTTTTATAATTATTTTTTTGTATAAGTATATTTAACATGTACAACAGCAAATAAGGAAGTGGGTTCGCCTTGTATGCTTCCGGGGTTCCACAACGTGGGATTTTGAGCGATACACTCCTCCATCTGTTTGAACAGATAATCTATATCGGCTCTACTTAATGGAGCCCCCTTATAATTCTGCTCGCTTCTGGACGCACCTTTTCCAACACGAAGCATTTTTCCGTTCTCATCCACCTCCACATAGAAGTCCGCCTCACAATCTACCCAATTAACACCCGTATTTTTCCCAAAATTAGGCTTTATTTGGATGTTTTCACGGATATACTTACTCAAGGCTTTGGCTTTTCCGGGGTACACAGGCAGCACTACTGCTTTCGTGGGATTTCCTTGCTTGTCGTAGTATGTTTCGACATCCTTATTCTTTTTCGATATAAATAACTTCTTCTTTAGCCCTCCGTCCGGATAATAATAATACATCGTATCCGTAGAAACTGCTTCTCCTCCTTTTGTGGTCACCCTCTGTAGATGGGGGATTTCGTTTTCTCCATAATGGATTGCACGGCAAACGGAATCGTTCACAAAGAGCTCCTCATAGGATTTCTTATTGTTCTTATAATAGGTAAACCACCCCTCGCGAATCTCCTTGCCCTCACCGTTCTTGATATATTTTTGCAACGCAACCTTCTCGCCGCTTTTCTTATCGAAGCAATTAACAAGCAACGTATCTCCGTTTTTAGTTACCGTTCCGCACAACGAACAGGTATCTGCCGAAACGAAAGAATAGATGCGTGTATCGATCCAGCGGACACCATGATAAGTGGTGAAAACAGATTGCATATTAAACATCGGAAGCGTGTCTCCGCTTTGCAAATACCTCTTCGGATTATAGGTCACACGGCGTTCAAAAGAGAACGCAATGGGCTTTCCATCTATCTTCGCCGCAGACCATGGAAGCGCATCTTTGGCATCCATACGGGTAAGGAACGTACCATCATCCTCAAACACAAAAATAGAGCATTCTCCAACGGAATCCACTGACACAGAGAGCCGGAAATCTTCCTTGCTATACAACTTGTTGAACCGGAATTTTCTATTGAAATAGGCATCTAACTCTTCTATTCCTCCCTGCAAAGAAGGAGCACTTAATTCTCCCAAACTACCGTCCTCATGTAAAGCTTTTTGAACCGCATTCGGAGTTCCGAAATGATCCGTTTGAACGCTGACCTTTCCGGACGGATAAAACTGCATCTCCGTTATACTCTGCCCTTTTTTGAAGATATAGATACGCTCTTTTTGTCCGTTTGCATCGTACCAAATCACCCTTTTCAACTGTCCGTTTCCGATGTGCTCGCAGCAATACGGAACTCCATTCTGCAAATACAACTGTTCGCCTTCGATGGTTAACGCGTTGCTTTCTGCATGATAGAGATAGTGCTCTATTTTGATGACTTGAGAATTAGCCACATCCTCATATGTCACTATCATGGTATCCTCGTGCATCCGGATGGAAGCTTTATTGTTCGTTTTAACACCTTTAAACACTTTGGAGAAACCGATATTCGGGCTGATTATGGCTCCATTAGGCGCCAAAATGGGTTTGGAGGTTTTCTCACGCTTCACATAGAACGAATCGCCGTCGGTAAACGAACCCATTTTCCGTGCATCCTTCTTCACTTCCGGCTTTGTGGTCTTTGTTGGAGTCATTTCATACGAGTAGGATTCTTCCTTCCCGGATTTACCATCTAAACTAAAATTAATCGGCATAGTAAACCTTACTCTCACCGGCTCTTTTTGTCGCTTTCCGGGCTTCCATTTCGGCATCGATTTAATGACGCGAATAGCTTCTTTGTCCAACGACCTCTCTCCGCTCGACTTGGCTGCTATCACATTGGAAATAGAACCATCTTTCTCCACGATAAACTGACAAATGACCCGACCGTAAATGCCGTTTTCCTTCGCAATAGACGGGTACTTCACGTTTTCCGTCAAAAAAGCACGAAGCGCCTTTTCTCCACCGGGGAATTCCGGCATTTGCTCCACGACGAGAAAAACGACATCTTCTTTGGGAGAAACTTCCTGTGCCGTTACCATCATCGGCATCAGAACGATCAGAATCAATAAAAGTTTTTTCATGTTGATATTAAAAGTTAAATTTACAAAATCGCTTCGATCGTTCGCTGTCTGATTTACCGTCTCAACAGCTTTCCGATTTCGGCTGCAAATTTACAAATATTTTTTGACATATGCAAACATTACGTAAAAAAATCGTATAATTTGCTTAATTCTCTTAATTTGCCGCTTTTCTTTGTCCCTTGCGTGGAGCTTCTTTCTTCTTTTTCAGGACGATACCATCGTCCGCTCTTTCCCTTCTCTCCGTTCGCCGCCCGCCCTTTGTATCCGCCAAGATTGGCGGATCGGGCGGCGCCTCCGTTCCTCTCTTCCCTCCCCTTTCCTCCCCGAAAATCTCATTATTCTGACTTTTTCAAGCCCCAAAATTTGCATATATCATTTTTTTGTATTATCTTTGCACCCGATTTCAGGATCACCTCTCATCCACTAACCCTCTCATCCACTCACCCACTTCAAGGGCTCTGCCCGACCCCGGAAGCAGAGTGGATCGAGACCGGAAAGGAGGTATCCTAGACCATGCTAATTGTAACCACATTATAACAACCACATATACAACGATTTACAACCAATGCCAAAACATCTAAAAACAACCATATTTTCGCTTTTAACAAGCACCCTTTTCCAAGAGGTGCCTTCTCCTGCTATTTCCAAGGTTCACGCCCGTGGTGTACGCTATTTATACCCCATTGATGGCATCAATTACTACTGCGGAATGATGAATTCCCACAAGCAAGGCCAAAAGTACCGCAAACACATCATCGTCCGCCGTGTCCCGCGTTTTGGTGGTCTCCACCAGTTCTATACCTACCATTTCCCCAAGACGTGGTCTGCAGCCTGTGTAGCTAACCGCGAGCTCATCAAAACCGCTCAGAAACTCGCTCACGCCCTCGAACACGACTACTCTCCGGAAGGCATCGAATGGAGACTGCGTTTCTTCCATCATTATTTCCATGTAGTCAAAGGAGGTGCCAAACCGGAACCCGGTCTCAAGCCTTATACCCGCTTTTATCAATACGTTTATGTCTGCATCTACCGTGACCTCAAATCCGCCGCCCAAGAAGCCTCCGTCCAAGAAACCTCCCTCGCCGAGCAACCCACCGCTGTCTCCCTCGCCCCAAATGCCTCCGCCGAGCAGTCTTTGTTGAGTGCTCCGTGCGTCAGCGCGGAGTCTCTTACCATTGCTCATCCCCACACCGTGCTGTCCACTTCTCGGCGCTGTCTCGCCGAGCCTTTCCCTGTTGAGCCTTCCCTCATCGCGCACCCCACCGCCGAGCCCTCCCTCCCGACACCCGAGGACGTCTCCTTCGTCCCCATTAATCCTCGTCCTCTCCGTTCTCGTCGCACATTCCCCCTCAACGCCCTTTCCCTCTCATCCGCTCATCCACTACCCCTCTCGTCCTTTCCTCCTCTCCCTCAAAGAGAAGAATTTTATAAAATTTTAACGTAAAATTTGCGTATGTCATTTTTTTGTTGTAATTTTGCAGCCGCAAAGGTTTTGAAATATTAAATACATCATATAATATACGTAACTATGGCACACTTGCATCTTGAAAATATCGGTCCCGTACGATTTGTTGATTTATACCTTAAACGCTTTAATGTGTTTATAGGTCCGCAGAGCAGTGGTAAAAGTACTATTGCCAAGATACTTAGTTTCTGCTCATGGATTGAAAAAAGAGTTGCAACCACATTGTCAGAAAATATCTTTACAAAAAATAAGGATTTTGTTGATACAGTAGAGACTTACCATAAAATGAAGGGCTATTTTCATGCTGATAGTGTTGTCTTGTATCATTCTGATGTGGTTAGTATAGAGTACGTTGAGGAAAAGCTATCCGTTAAACTTCTAAATAAGGAAATATATCACCGCAAAAAAATAGTATATATGCCTTCCGATCGGAATCTTGTTGCTATGCCAGAGTTGGAGAAACTGATTCTTGCTAACCACACAAATATGCAAAGTTTTACGTTTGATTGGCTAAATGCACGTACTACATTTGACAAAGAGCACAAGTTGAATTTGCTCAATTTAGGCATGCAGTATTATTTTGATAGCCAAGAACAAACATATAAAGACAAAATTGTTCATACTAACGGAGAAAGTTACGATATTGCCTTGTACAACGCATCAAGCGGCTTGCAGTCCATCACACCTATTGTGCTGATGTTTAACTATTATACCGGATTGTACTTCAAGGAATATGAGCGTTTTACCTCTTTTGAAAAGCAATTAGAACAACAGCGTCTGTTAGCAAGAATAGCCAATCTTTATCCCGATATGGTTGATGCCAAGAAAAATGAAGATGAGAATTCATTATATGCAGCAAAGATAGCGGAAACAGTTATTGAAGCTACTAAGATACGCAATTTGGCAAATCGGGAAAAGTTGTATAAACAACTTACGACACCAGATGCTGTAAATGTTATTATAGAAGAACCCGAGCAAAACTTATTTCCAGAAGCACAAGAGAGTTTGTTATATTGGATGATACAAAAAATCAAAAACAAAGATAGAGACAATTCAATTGTAATAACAACACATAGCCCATATATTCTTTTTGCGCTTAATAATTGCTTGATCGGAGGACTTGTTGGAAACAAACTTCCTAATCAGCAAGAGTTACAATCACATGATGCTTGGGTTAATCCAAAAGATGTTGCCGTCTTTGAAATTCATGACGGTACGTTAAAAAGTGTTCAAGACGAGGACTATTTGTTGGATAATAACTATCTAAATCGAGCGTACCAGAAAATATCTAAAGAGTATTTGACCATGTTGGATTATTATGGTGAATAAGACAGATATATTATCCGCTCATCCTCAAACTCAGTTTCAGGAACTATCCGCATCAACGATTTATATCGCTGATTTTACTCGACGTACACAAGGTACAACTCATCAACGTTCAGTTGAAGTTTCAGACCATACACCAACTATGGATGATGGAACTTCTGTAGATGCTATCGTTTTTCATAACACAACACGTCTTCAGGTAGAATTTTCTATATTTGATGATTATCATTTTGAAGATATAACCAACACAAATATCGAGCATTGTGAAGGTGGAATGTATGCTAAGGAATCTCCTAAATGGGTAACTTTTTTTGAGATTAAGGACTGCGAAGAGAGAAATATATTGAAATATAAGCAAAAAGCTATTGGTCAGATTACAAATGTATTGAATGATTTTAAGACTCGAGGTATCATCCACGATGAACGAATGTATGGGGTCATCTCTTTTCCTCGCAAACACACTGCATTCAACGATGTCATTTTTGGAGATATGATAGAATACACTCGTCTAAGAAGAACAACTGGTATTTTGTTTTATGCGACAAACGAAGTGTTTATTGTAAATGCAAATGGTATAAGTATAGAAAGATAATTTTGCTTGCGATGAATAAGATAGACATTTCCCCTGAAATAGAACGGTTTGAATTACATCTTGAGAATAATTCACGCGTGATTTTTTCTTCTCGATTTGGAGAAGGAAAGACTTATTTTTTACAAGAGTATATTCAACAAAAGAAAGATTCTACATTCTTTATAACACTTCATCCCGTCAATTATTCTGTCGCTCGCAATGAAGATATCTTTGAATATATAAAGCGCGATATTCTCGTTCAGTTAACAAAACACCCAGCTTTCAAAGAAATCAATTGGAAACAAGTAATTCAAGAAATTTTTAATTATGATAATCTTTTAGAGACTTGTGAATTTTTATCAGATGCCCTTCCTCCAGCTAAGGCAATACTTACGCCTTTTAGACTATTCAAAAAAATAGATGACAAATACGCTATTGACAAGTTTTTTGATGCATTTGCAAATCAAAAAGGTAGTATATTTGAAAACGATGAGTTCACGCAAGCTATTACTTATACAATAAATCAAATAAAATCAGAAGGAACTAAATGTGTGTTAATTATTGAAGACTTGGATCGTATAGACCCTCAACACTTATTTAGGATTTTGAATGTATTAGGAGCGCATATTGATACTAACGATTGTACTGAAGAAAATAAATTTGGCTTCTCAAATATTGTATTAGTTTTGGATTATTCAACTACACGCAATATTTTTTATCATTTTTATGGTAAGGATGCTGATTTTGAAGGCTATATCACAAAGTTTCTTTCACATAATCCATTTTATTATTCTATAACAGCAACAGCTAGACAACAATTAAAAGAATATATTAGTCGTGAGTGTAAAATACCTATTGATAATTTTAATTTTTCACTAAATCCCATTTCTAAAGAATCTTTATTATCAGTTATAGAAAAAATGACAGTTCGAGATATTGTTCAAATAATGGATGGTCTTGAAAACCAAATTATCAAACAAGATATCCAATATAAAGCAGGAAAAGGAACATCATTGGAACCAATAAGCAAGTTACTAGCAATTATAGTAAGAATGAAAGTTAACTACAATCTAATTGCTATAGCTGATTATTTATCAAAGACATTGGATGGAATGCGTGTATTAGGAACTTTTATATTAGAAGAACCGAGTATTTTTAGTAAATTTTTCGCAATACAAAGAGAACCCATGTGTATCCAAATTTCTGAGGATGCAAATGGGTATGTAAAAGTCGATTATCAAATTATATGGGGAAATACTAATGAAATTAAAGCACAAGATCTGGCTCTAAAAGCAATTTTAGGAGCAAAAAAATACGTATTAGATTGCATTTGAAATATAAAGCGCAAAGCGTTGCGCAATAACATATTAACATATTAAGCAAACTATTATTTCGCGTTTACCGAAAAACCCGGCAAAGTATTTTGGAGATAACGCTATGATAGATAGTTAGGTTTCCGTGCATATGGATACCTATTGTATTCGTAATAGATGCTTGCACATTAGTGTGAGTTTCTTAGAATACGAAAGGTCTCCTTGCCGGGTTGCCTTGGTACGCGATAAGAAACTTGCACTTTTTATTTATTAATAATAATCACATTATGAAACTTATTAAATATCTTCTCTTTTTTTTCTGTATAGTAACATCATTGGTATTATATGGAGACGATTTTACTACAACTTTGCAAAAAGCACAGCAAGGTGATGTCAAAGCGCAATGTTATTTGGGAAGTTTGTATTATACTGGATATGGTGTAGATAAAAATTACTCGGAGGCACTATTTTGGTACAATAATGCGGCTTCCCGAGGAAATTCTACGGCACAAGAAATATTAGGCTATATGTATACATATGGAAAGGGTGTGGAAAGAGATTATAATAAAGCCATGTATTGGTATGTTAAGGCAGCAGCCCAAGGAAACTTGGAGGCGCAAATACAGATAGGGCATATGTATACATATGGCAGAGGAGTTGATGTAAATTATTCGATAGCTATGAGTTGGTATAAACTGGCAGCAGATAGAGGAGATGTGAATGCTAAGCATTGTTATGAAAAGTTAAAAAGAAATGGTTATCATGAAGTATCTTATAATGTAATGTCAATAAATCAACCTCCCTTACTTGCCGTTGTAGATGGATCATTGACATTCTCGGATTCTTCAAGTGACGATTGTATCGATGCAAATGAAGATTGTTTTATCAAGTTTGCAGTAATAAATAAAGGGAAAGGAGTTGCTTATGATTGTGTAACTCGTATTCATATGAACGGAATGACGACTGGTATTTCTATCGAAGACATACAACTACCACCAATAGGGATAGGGGAAACCTATGATATTAGGATACCAATATTTTCTGATATTAATACCCAAAATGGACAAATAACATTTACGATAGAAATATCTGAACCAAACGGATGGGGAGTTGCTCCTTTTGATTTGACGGTAGCCACAAAAGCATATGATCCTCCTTACTTACAAGTTGTAGATTATACTGTTTTTTCTTCTGTCGGAAAAATTCGTAAAATGGAGCCTTTTACATTAACTTTCAATTTGCAAAATACAAAATACGGCGATGCTGAAGATGTTAAAATTAAGGTTAAGCTACCGAATAACGTATTTGTGATGGATGGTAGTTCCGAGATAGCGTATTCACTTATCAAGTCAGGTGAGGTAAAACCCATACAACTCACTTTGGCTGCCAATAATAATTATCCAACGACAAATATTCCTATTACTATTGATATAAAAGAGAAGTATGGTAAATTCGCAGAAAATAAACAACTCGATATAGCGCTCAATCAAGCGACACATAGCACCATCAACATTGCTGCTAAGGACGAACCGCAAACAGAGCGCAAAGAGATTAAATTAGCGATGATCAAAAGCGAGGTAGATCGGAACATTCCTACCACCAACACCAAGAATCCCAACACTTTTGTGCTCATCATCGCCAACGAGCATTATTCGCAGGTAGCATCAGTTCCTTTTGCACTCAATGATGGAAATATCTTCCGTGAGTATTGTATTAAGACCTTGGGTATCGGCGAAAAGCATATAAAATACCTCTCTGACGCTACGGGCAATCAAATAAAATCCGGAGTTAATTGGCTTGCCAATTTGACGGAGGCATTTGACGAGCCTCAAATCATCGTGTATTATGCAGGGCATGGTATCCCGGATGAATCCAACAAATCCTCTTATTTACTGCCGGTGGATGGTATTATCAGCGATATGTCCACGTGCTACAAACTCGATGACTTATACAAGACGCTCGGAAGCATGCCCGCTTCGCAAATAACTGTCTTCATGGACGCTTGTTTCTCCGGTTCTAAGCGCGAAGATGGTATGATTGCTTCGGCACGTGGTGTTGCTTTAAGGGTCAAATCCGGTGTACCGCAGGGAAACATGGTCGTTTTCTCGGCGGCGCAAGGTGACGAAACAGCTTATCCGAACCGTGAGCAGCAACACGGTCTCTTTACCTATTATCTGCTCAAGAAACTCCAAGAGACACAAGGAGACATCGCCCTCAAAGATCTCGGCGACTACATCACCAAACAAGTCTCCCAACAATCGCTCTTACTCAATAGTAAGAAACAGACCCCATGTGTCACGCCCTCTGTGACATTAGGGGATCAGTGGCAAAACTGGAAACTAAAATAAGACACAAAATGAAAATACTGCATACAATATCTATTATCGTCCTTCTCTTGGTGGTTTCGGGCTACATAAGAGCCGCTGAACCGCAGAGAGTGAGTGTTACGTACGAGTATAACTCCAATGACCGCAACGAGTCGCAAGCTTTAGCGGAGCAGCACGCTTTTGAGTATGCCAAACGCAAAGCTATCGAAGAACGATTCCCTATTTTGGCAACCAGCGCATCGGCTCTTTCTACCACAGAGCAGGTCCAAAACGGCTCATCAACCTTAAACGAACATTTCTATTCCTCGTACCAAACTATCGCACGAGGAGAATGGATCGGACTGCCCGAAGAGAAAGTGCTGGAATCCTACCATAACGGCGAACATTGGGTCGTCAAGGTACATGTAGAAGGTCTCATGCGCGAGAAAACAGCTAAACCCATTGAGCTTAGCTATGCTTTCATCCGCAACCAAGCCGAACGCGAGAACCGCATCCAATACACCGACGGCGATACCTTACTGCTGCGTTTTCAGTCTCCGGTAGATGGCGCCTTGTGTCTGTATTTGGTAGATGCGGAAAAGGCACCCACTGCCTATTGCTTGCTACCAAGCGAGACAGAAAAGAAAGGCTATCAGCCTGTTAGCGCGGACAAGAAATACACCTTTCTTGATTTCAAAGACCAAAGTGTGGTGGTTAATACATCTCGCGAACAGGAGTTCAATACCTTATACCTTCTTTTCTCGCCGAACTCCTTTGCTAAAGCACTTGACCGCAAAGGTGGCAAGAACAAAGACGGAGACCTGCTGCCCCGTAATTTGAGTTATTCAGACTTTCAAGCATGGCTCGTCAAAGCTCAGACCGCAGACGAACAGATGGTTGTCATCCGAGAGGTTATTGAGATTCGCAAAGCAAAATAGCACACTCTACCATGACAAATATTCAGAAATGGTCATAAACGCCCTTTCGAGGACGTTTTTTTTATTATTTTAATAAAAAGTTTGCATATGTCAAATAATTTTAGTACCTTTGCACCCTCAAATGTTTTGAACGATAAAAAACAACATTATATGGAATTAAGTGAACAAGAAATTGTACGCCGACAGAGTTTGCAGACCATGCGTGACATGGGCATCGATCCCTACCCTGCGGCTGAGTATGAAGTAACCGGTTATTCAACCGAAATCAAAGCCGGATTTGTAGATGATGACAATGTACAAAGGGACAAAGTACAATGTACAAAGGAATGGCATACAGGTGACACCGTACGTATTGCCGGACGACTGATGTCCAAACGTATCATGGGCAAGGCTTCTTTCATCGAGATCCAAGACTCCAAAGGACGTATTCAAGTGTATGTATCGAGAGATGACATACAAGCACCTGTAGCCGAAGGCGAACAGCCGACGACCGTGGAGCAACAGATGTACAACGTGGTATTCAAGAAACTGCTCGATATAGGCGATTTCATCGGTATCGAGGGATTCGTTTTCCGCACACAGATGGGCGAGATCTCCGTTCATGCCAAGAAACTGACCGTTTTGGCCAAGAGTCTTCGTCCGCTGCCGATCGTGAAATACAAAGATGGTGTAGCTTATGACGGATTCAACGATCCGGAGCAGCGTTACCGTCAGCGTTACGTGGACCTCGTGGTGAACGAGGGTGTGAAGGATACCTTCCTCAAACGCGCTACTATCCTGCGCACCATGCGTCAGGTGTTTGACGAGGCAGGTTATACCGAGGTAGAGACCCCGATCCTGCAACAGATAGCCGGAGGTGCTTCGGCTCGTCCGTTCATCACGCATCACAATTCGCTCGACGTAGATATGTACCTACGTATTGCGACGGAGCTCTATCTGAAGCGACTGATCGTCGGCGGTTTTGAGGGTGTGTATGAGATCGGCCGTAACTTCCGCAACGAGGGAATGGACCGCAGCCACAACCCTGAGTTTACCTGCATGGAGCTCTATGTACAGTACAAAGACTACAACTGGATGATGAGCTTCACGGAGCAGCTGTTGGAGAAGATCGCGATTGCTGTGAACGGCACAACCAAAGTGCAGATCGGTGACCATGAGGTAGATTTCAAAGCTCCTTACCGCCGTCTGCCTATTCTGGATGCCATCAAAGAGAAGACCGGTCTGGATTTGGCTTCGATGAGCGAGGACGAGATCCGCGTAGAAGCAAAGAAACTCGGTGTGGAAGATACCGAGCATATGGGCAAAGGTAAGCTCATCGATGAGATCTTCGGCGAGACCTGTGAGGGTTCGTTCATTCAGCCGACTTTCATCACGGACTACCCTGTTGAGATGAGCCCGCTGACGAAGATGCACCGCACCAAACCCGGTCTGACCGAGCGTTTTGAGCTGATGGTGAACGGCAAAGAGTTAGCTAACGCTTATTCGGAGCTGAACGACCCGATTGACCAATATAACCGTTTCGTAGAGCAGATGAAGCTTGCGGACAAGGGTGACGACGAAGCTATGGTTATCGATCATGACTTCATGCGCGCGTTGGAATATGGTATGCCGCCAACCTCGGGTATCGGTATCGGTATCGACCGTCTGGCTATCCTCATGACCGGACAGCCGACCATCCAAGAGGTACTGCTCTTCCCGACGATGAAACCGGAAGTCAATTAAGTACAAAGGGACAAAGTACAAAGTACAAAGGATATGTATAGAAAAGTAGCCATTTTGGGTTCGGGATCATGGGCCACAGCTTTAGCCAAGATCGTGATGCAAAACCAAAGCGAGATCAACTGGTTTATCCGTCGTCAAGAGGTGATAGACGAGTTTATCTCAACCGGCAAGAACCCTTCCTATTTAGGAGCCGCGGAGTTTGACGTGAGCCGTATTCATTTCTCGGCGGACATCAACCAGACCGTAGCTCAGTCGGACGTACTAATCTTAGCGATCCCTTCTCCATATGTGAAGCAGTCGCTCAATAAGATCCGTCGGGACATGACGCATAAGGTGGTTATCTCCGCTGTCAAAGGTATGATTCCGGAGGAGAACATCATCATCACAGACTACCTGCACAACCGTTTCGGCATTGCTATGGAGCAGTTGGGCGTCATTGCCGGTCCGTGTCACGCAGAGGAGATCGCATTGGAGCGTCTGAGTTATCTGACCATCGGATGCGAGAACCGTCAGAATGCCGAAGTGTGGGCAAAACTATTCGAGACGCAGTACGTACATACGACTATCTCGAGTGACGTGACCGGTCTGGAGTACAGCTCGGTGATGAAAAATATCTACGCAATCGCAGCCGGTATGTGTCAGGCGCTTCATTACGGCGATAACTTCCAAGCCGTACTGCTGTCAAACGCTATTCAGGAGATTCAGCGTTTTGCGACAGCGATGAACAACGTGCCTCGTGACATCACCGCCTCGGGTTATCTGGGCGACGTACTCGTCACCGGTTATTCGCAGTTCAGCCGTAACAGGCAGTTCGGTCAGATGCTGGGTCTGGGCTATTCGGTCAAGGCTGCGCAGATGGAGATGGAGATGATAGCGGAGGGTTATTATGCCACCAAAGCGATCTACATGGCGAACCAACGGATGCGCGTGTCGCTGCCCATCGTAGATGCCATGTACGAGATCCTGTACAACCGTCAGAAAGCGAAACCGATAATCAAGTCATTAACAACTAAATTACAATAATATGCAAATCTGTCTTAAAAATGCAGCCTCTTTTGTGGACGCTGCTGTTTTGAAACAACTGGAGTCGAAAACCGAAGCCGCTAACTTGCTGTTGGAAAACGGACAGGGAGCCGGTAATGATTACATCGGATGGGTTCATCTGCCCTCCTCTATCACGGATGAGTTTTTAGCAGAAGTACAGGCATCGGCAGATGAACTTCGCCGTCGTTGCGAGGTAGTGATCGTAGCCGGTATCGGTGGTTCGTATCTGGGCGCACGCGCTGTCAACGAAGCTTTGGCTTCTTCTTTCGATGCGTTTGTAGCCAAAGACCGCAAGAACCCGTACGTGGTGTATGCAGGTAACAACATCGGTGAGGATTACTTGGCTGAGTTGATGGAGTTCCTTGCTGACAAACAGTTCGGTATCATCAATATCTCCAAGTCGGGTACAACGACCGAGACCGCTTTGGCATTCCGTCTCTTTAAGACCATGCTGGAGAAACAAGTGGGCAAAGAGGAAGCACGCAAACGTATCGTAGCCGTTACCGACCGTGCGAAAGGTGCTCTCCGCAGCCTCTCGACCAAAGAGGGTTACAAGACTTTCGTCATCCCTGATAATGTCGGTGGACGTTTCTCTGTTCTCACGCCGGTAGGTCTGCTGCCGATCGCAGTAGCAGGTGGCGACATCAAAGCGCTGGTGAAGGGAGCACAAGATATGGAGAAAGCCACGGACATCAAAGTACCGTACGCAGAGAACCCTGCTTGCCAGTATGCAGCTATGCGTAACGCCCTCTATCAGAGCGGTAAGAAGATCGAGATTCTCGTGAACTTCAACCCGAAACTGCACTATTTCTCGGAGTGGTGGAAACAACTCTACGGCGAGTCCGAGGGTAAGGATCACAAGGCTATTTTCCCGGCTTCCGTAGATTTCACAACCGATCTTCACTCAATGGGTCAATGGATCCAAGACGGTGAGCGTACGATCTTCGAGACCGTGATCTCCATTGAGAAAGCCAACAAGACCGTTCTTGTGCCGATGGACGAAGAGAACCTCGACGGACTCAACTTCCTCGCCGGCAAACGGGTCGATGAGGTCAACAAGATGGCTGAGCTCGGTACGCAACTCGCTCACGTGGACGGCGGTGTACCGAATATCCATATTACGTTCGAGAAGATTGACGAGTACAACATCGGTCAGTTCATCTATTTCTTCGAGCGTGGATGCGGCATTTCCGGCTATGTACTGGGTGTCAATCCGTTCAATCAGCCGGGCGTAGAGGCATACAAGAAGAACATGTTCGCTCTGCTCGACAAACCCGGATACGAGGCTGAGAGCAAAGCAATCAAAGAAAGGCTTGGAAAATGAAAAAGATCATTTGTGTTGCGTTAGTGAGCATGTTCTGTCTCACCGCATTTGCACGCGGCAAACAGCCGGTATCTTTCACTAAGATGCCGGAAGTGCTGCAAACGGAGATCCTGAAGAACTTCACCGAGGATCAGGTACAACTGATCACCAGTGAGAAAACGATGCCGAGACATCATAAGTTCGTCTTCCATCTGGCTGACGGTACGAAGCTCGAATATATGTCTATCGGCAAAAAGAAACTCAAAATCCAGTTCCGCGAGATCACTAACCCTGCCGGTATCAAACAGGAGTTCGTACCGGAGAACATACAGAGTTATATTCAGGAGACTTTCCCCAATGCGACCATCACGTCGTATGAAAAGGAGACTATGAATCAGACCATCGAACTGAATCAAGACATGGTTTTGGTCTTCGATAAGAATGGAAAATTCATCCGCATCGACTGATTAACGAAGGAACGAAACGCCGACTAATCGGTCATAACGCGCACCGAAAGGACGCCAATAGACATACACGGCATATTCGTTCTCAGTCTGCCAATAACTACCATCCACACGTTGGGTGGTAGTTGTTTTATTATTTGAGATTTCAGATTTGGGTACAAACCAATACTGATAATCGTAGCCGCCCTGCTTCACTAACGAAGCGAGCCAGTAACACTTGGTTTCCGGGTCGTACTGCATCCTGTTGCGAAGCCCCATCTCATTATTGAAAAGATCTCCGCCTACATAGAGCGCGCCGTCAAACCAAGGCTGCTCCATCGGCAACGTCCAGTGTACCCACATATACTCCGCCTCGACATCGCTGTCCTGCGTACGCTCGGCGTTGACTAAGAAACGTCCATCGGCGTCCGCACTATTGAACATATACCCGTTTGTGCGTAGTTCGTCCGCAAAGAGCATTGCGTGATAGTCGCCCATCTCATAATAGACGCGGTCAATACCCGTTCCGGCAAAATAGGTCGAGAACGCATCGAAATGACGATACTCATTACCGCCCTCGAAGATCAGATCTTTGCATTGCTGGTATTTGAGTCGGTTGCGCTCGATATACGTAGGACGAGAGAGCCAAACCTCATTGTCCGTACGGTTGTTCTGTTGTACCAACACGTGCATCTCATTCGGATCCTTGAGATCGATAGCAGCCGTATTGAGACTAAGATCCATCTGCTGGTAACGCCCGTTGATCTCTATGTCCGTATGGCTATAGACGTTCGCCTCCACCTTGACAGCCGGTTCTACCACACTACACCGGATCTCAGCGATCTTGTTCTCCGGATCACCGTCCTCATACACCGTCAGCAGATAATTACCGCTCTTGGTAATCACCATCTCGGGGTTCGGGAACTCGAACCGGTAATGGGTATATTCGCGGCTCGTATTGATGGAATGCTCATAGTCGGTGATGTCCTGCGTAGTGAACCCGCGCAGATACTCACCGGAGAGGATGTCGCTCTCCTTGGACCAATTGGCATTCATATGCTTCACCGAAAACGTATAGAAATGTACGTCATGACTCATCTCGTCGAACGAAATATGGAGCACATTTTCGGGATCAGACCCGTCCAATTCGTTCTCCAAGAGCGTCAGGCACGTACGCGCGACGCGCAACGTACGCACGCGTTCATTATAGATATGCGTGTGGGTTTGCGCGCTTATCCCGAGCATAAGGGATAAAAAAATCACTATTAATGCACTTTTTTTCACAAAATATTTGCGTATGTCAAAAAAATGTAGTACCTTTGCACCCGTTTTCAAAAATAATGCCACTTTGGCTCAGTTGGTAGAGCAACGCATTCGTAATGCGTAGGTCCCCGGTTCGAGTCCGGGAAGTGGCTCTGGAAAAAACGTCCTTCGGGGCGTTTTTTTTATTCTCTCAGCTACTCACCCTCTAATCCACTAATCCACTAATCCTCTAATCCACTAATCCTCTCATCCACTAATCCTTTATTTCAAAAAACGCTTACGCAACAACTGGATATCATCCGGAGCGAGGAAGAGCTGCTCATGCAGATAATTGATCATTCCTCCGAACTCCTCGTCGATGAGATCGAGTGTGCGTATAAAATTAGGTGTCGAGACACCCATGAAAGCAAGGATCACCTCTTTCTCAGCCTCTCCTCCGCCACGAGCATCAATCTCTGCGTTCAGTTTGGCTACCAGATCACGGTACGCCGCGTTGGACAAATCAAAATCCTCAATGACCGCCTCTCTCTCCACACCTAAAGCAAAGAGCAGATAAGCGGCACCCCACCCTGTCCGGTCTTTCCCTTGGAAGCAATGCCACAAGATACCTCCGTCTTCGGGCGCCTCGATGATCAGACGCAGGTACGTAGCGTACTGCAACTGCGAGAACTCGCTTCGTATTAAAGACGGGTACATATTTCGTGCCATTTTTTGCACTTCGGGATAAAAAGAGTAATTTACTATATGACTTTCCAAGTCCAAAAACGCCTCTTGAGGTATCGGTTGTTCGGTCAGACGCTCTGCGCTCAAGTCAATGGTCGGCAGCAGATGATGTTCGGCGCCAACAACCTCCTGATCCGGTAAAGCTTCCGCCTCGCCTATGGACCGGAAATCAAAGATCTTAGCAAGGTTATACTCCTCGTGCAGACGGGTGAGGTCGGCTTTAGAAGCATCGTGCAGATGCGCGGTACGAAGCAGACGGTGAGGTTTGATCTCCCGTCCTCCGGCTCCTACCAGCCCGCCTAAATCACGCGCGTTAACGATATTATCAAATAAAACTTCCATTAGAATACTTCATCTATCAAACGTACAAACTCGCGATACGCAAAGGTATCAGACAGTTCGCTCAATGCATCTGCCAAACCGCGGTAATGCCACGCGTGCGACTCTTTGTCCTTGACGTGGAAGATAGACCATAGAGCATCTCCTTTGGTCTGATAATCACGCCATATAGCACGCATGTTACTCAGTTTATCTCCCATCGCTACGATCTTCGCATCATGCGGAGCCGCCTTGAGACGGTCAATCGCCGCCTGTTTACGTGCATGCCACGTAGCCGCTTCATCGCCTTTCTCTGCATCGAAGAGCTCACCGTTGATCTGATCGCTCTCGGCGTGAACCAGATGCGCTATCCGTTCGCCGAACTCGGCTTGCAGTTGCTCCACCGTCACATCGGTATCTTCGATTGTGTCATGCAAAGCAGCAGCAGCGAGGAGCTCCTGATCCGGAGTGATGGACGCTACGATCTCCACCGCCTCCATGGGATGAACGATATACGGAAATCCCTTTCCGCGACGCTCTGTATTATGATGCGCCTTGACAGCAAAGATGATCGCGCGGTCAAGCAGATCGGTTTCTAAATATTTATTTGCCATTAGGCTTTTTCCTTTCCATTTTCAACTTATAAAAGTCTTTGTAAAGTCTTTGCAAAGTCTTAGATAAGTCTTTCACCTTTCATCTTAATAAATCGTGCCCTCCAACATAGCTCGGAACTGCGGCATCGGGCATTGGGTATCACGCTCTATAATCAGCGTTTTGAGACCTGCGTAGATCTTCACCTCTTTCATCACCTTCTCCATGTCGGCATCTTTGCCGAAATACTCCTGAGCAAAACCATCCCAGAAACGGGCAGCAGTAGCATTCGTCATATGATTGACCTCCATGGTCCAACTCTCGTCGTTCAGACAGCAGCACAGATAGACCATGCCGATATCAAACATCGGATAGCCGTAACAGAAATCGCCGAGGTCGATGAAATAAGGAGTACGTACTCCGTCCTTCTCGGTAAAAATACCGTTACCGAACTGCAAATCGCCGTGGATAGCAGTGTCAGCATCCGGGGCTGCAGCTATGAAATCATGGATCTTCTGTTTCTGCTCGTCGGTGAAGAAGGGGTTGTCTGCCAACATCTTATAGAGACGATCCTTCACGTTCTCGAACTGCGTCGTATCCACATGCACAGAGTGCAGTTTCTTACAGAGCTGCGCAAACTCTTTTCCGTACTCTTCTGCGAGCTCCGGATGATCACCACAGGCACGCGAGTACGATTTCTTACCCTCAATACGGCGGAAACGGATACCCACCTGTTTGCCGTCGGTCACCAGATCACCGGGTTCGGGTGTCGGGATACCCATCGCATACACTTTCTGCGCTACCTCCAACTCCAACTTAGCTGCCTCGAAATTGCGGAAGTACAACTTGAGCATGATATTGGGGTCTGTTTTATGATTATAACTCGCACCATTGGCTCCTTCGCCGGTACGTACATAGTCATTCAAATCAATGAGTTTTGGTTCCATAATTGTTTCTTTTTTTAGGGTTAAGCATTTAGTTGGCTCATGAACGGCAGGTTAGAAGCTAACTGATAGGTCAGCTCCGCCAACGCCGCGTTCTGGGTATTGTGACCGTTGATGGCATCAAACATCCGTTCGAGACCGATCTTACCACCTCCGGTAGAGAGGATACAGACGATACAGATGTTCTGCAAGCCCACGGCAGAAGAGATGATATCCAGATCTGTGTTTCCGAGTTGGTAACGCGCCAGACGATAGGCGTCCTCTTCGTATTTGTGGATCAGACGGCTGACATCTCCCAGCGTCTTGCAGCCCAAGGCTACCAACACACGTAGGTAGCGGATGAGCGGTGCATCCTGTATCTCTGCCTGATTGATAGCAGCAATACGTTTATTGAGTTGCTCAAACGGCTCTGCCTGCAGATACGAACGGAAGGTATCGCCGTCCAAGAGGACATCGTCCAATTTGCCGTTCTGCACCAACTGGTGTACCCTGCGACGGTAGTCGGTGATCTCCGAACGAATACGGCTGAACTCATCGTCCGCCAACTCCAACAGTCCCGCCAAACGGTTCATGCGTCGCATGTACATACGTGGGATCTCGATGCCGGATTTATAACCGGTATCGTGATTGATAGCCGCCCACGCGTGTTGCAAAGTGGTACGCAGTTGTAACTCAAAACGGAAGTGATAACCGGGCACGCGACAGATATAATGCAGCGAGTTATAGCCGAAACTATCGAGTTGGTGCAACATTCGTTTATCCACTGAGTTATTCCAATCCACCTCGAACAACTGCTCCGTCATGGCTGCAATACGGTCCACATCATCGGTATAGAAAGTGATGATACGTGCGCCCACTAAATCGGTGACTTCATCCAGCGTAGCGTACTTGCCTCCCTTGAGCGCCAACTTACCCGCCAAGGACTCCTCGGTCTTCACACGCGCTTCTACGGCGGTGACGATGAGTCCGTTGCGATCCAGCGCCTCACGAAGAGTAGCGAGCACCTGTTCTTTGAGTTTCTCCAATTCAGGAAGCGACTCGCGGAACTCCTCTAATAACATTTCGGAATGCAGATCCATGGGAATTATTATTGGATTTCAAACAGGCTGATAAAACCGGTCATCATGAATACCTGACGGATGTCTGCATTGATATTCCGTACAATAACCTTAGAACCGCGCGAA
>Ga0256405_10000951_pt1 | contig 86971 bp, 76 predicted proteins | sample RumenRJG_02DNA_FD_189096 | JGI IMG/M metagenome (GOLD analysis project Ga0256405, IMG submission 189096) | Bovine rumen microbial communities from Lethbridge, Alberta, Canada - RJG_02 | ecosystem: Host-associated > Mammals > Digestive system > Stomach > Rumen | place: Canada: Alberta... | reverse complement strand
CTGTCGTCCGCATGGAGAATGACTGATGCGCCTTTAAATGTACCGGCGTCATCAGATGACGAATACTGGGTTCATACCCTCAATACAGTAATGGAAACATTAGAAAAGTTGGGACTTTCAGTTCCTGCAGCAAAACCTGAACCAAAGAAAAGAGGAAGAAAGCCCAAGGTAAAAGAACAGTCCGAAACAACACCTCGTAGACCGAGGGGGAGACCAAGAAAGGTTATAGTTTCACAAAACACTGAAAATTAAAGGTATAGTCCGTAGAATTGTGAAACTTTTAATTGAGTAATGGTTATCTAATTTTTAGGATATAAGGGAAAAATATTCATTCACCTTCTGGCTCAGACATTGAGGATGATGATGTGCGTCACCGCTGCAGGACATAAAGCCGAGGGAAAAGTACTCCCTGGAGAATCATTGGAAAAGGCAATGATACAGCTTAAAAAGCTTCAGGCTACCAAAGCCCCGGGAATAGGTTCTTACATAACAAAAGAAATCCCTAAAAAAACCAGAGATCTCTTCGACTTATTTGGCATACCTTACCCTAAGAAGCACATCAAAAATTAGAAACTATGATCTGCGGAGTTAGGGATAAACAGGATAATAATCCTCAGATTATAAAAAAAATCCGCACTCGTACTTTATTGAAACATACCGTGCGGAATTTGTACTGAAAGGTTTTGTTAATGTTAACGATGACCAAACTTTCTGGTTAATTCAACCGCATGAAGCTTGGACAAAGCTCTAGAAAGTTCGGCAAGAGCAGCTGAGTAATCCTGATCCTTTGGCCCCTTAGCCAGTTTGGCTTCAGCCTGTCTCTTGGATTCAAGAGCCAGTGATTCATCGATATCCTCACCACGGATTGCCGTATCAACGAGAACGGTCACACTCTTTGGCTGAACTTCCAGAACCCCTCCGTAAACGTTAACAAGTCTTTTGTCCCCGGACGGAGTAACATAAACAACATTACTGGAGTTTATGAAGGTCAGTAACGGACTGTGTCCCGGATGAATGCCTATGCCACCTTCAACACCTTCAACATTAACCTGAGCAACGTTATCCGAAAAAATATATTTTTCAGCACTAACGATACGTAGGTGTATTGTCTTATCCTGCTGGTTCTTTTCTTCTTTTTGCTCTGCCATATGAACCTCTTAATCAGTTACATGCTTTTGGCTTTTTCCATCGCTTCTTCAATGGTACCCACCATGTAGAAAGCCTGCTCAGGTAATGAATCAACATCTCCGTTGATAATTGCACTGAAACCTCTGATGGTATCCTTTAATGGCACATATTTTCCTTCTCTGCCGGTAAATACTTCTGCTACGCTGAACGGCTGAGACAGGAATCTTTCAATCTTTCTGGCTCTTGATACTACGAGCTTATCATCTTCTGATAATTCATCCATACCAAGAATTGCAATGATATCCTTAAGTTCCTTGTATCTCTGCAGAACAGTCTGAACACCGCGAGCTGTTTCATAGTGTTCCTTTCCGACAATGAACGGATCCAACTGTCTTGATGTTGAATCAAGAGGATCAACGGCAGGATAAATACCAAGAGCAGCTATCTGACGGGAAAGCACCACGGTAGCATCCAGATGTGCGAATGTTGTTGCCGGGCTTGGGTCAGTAAGGTCATCCGCAGGTACATATACAGCCTGAACAGAGGTAATTGAACCATTCTTAGTTGAAGTTATACGTTCCTGTAATGCACCCATTTCTTCTGCGAGTGTAGGCTGATAACCTACGGCTGAAGGCATACGTCCAAGCAGAGCTGATACTTCGGTACCGGCAAGGGTGTAACGATAGATATTATCGATAAACAGCAGAACATCCTTACCTTCGTCACGGAACTTTTCAGCAACTGTTAAACCGGTTAAAGCCACACGAAGTCTGTTTCCAGGAGGTTCGTTCATCTGACCGTAAACCATTGATACCTTATCAAGTACGTTTGATTCTTTCATTTCGAAATAGAAGTCGTTACCTTCACGGGTTCTTTCACCGACACCGGTAAATACGGAAAGACCTGAATGAGCTTTTGCAATGTTATTGATTAACTCCATCATGTTTACGGTCTTACCCACACCGGCACCGCCGAACAGACCAACCTTACCGCCCTTGGCAAAAGGACAGATAAGATCGATAACCTTAATACCTGTTTCCAGTATTTCAGTAGTATTTGACTGTTCTTCGTATGTTGGAGCAGCGCGGTGAATAACCCAACGTTCCTTTTCATTGATAGGACCGGCTTCATCAACCGGCTCACCTAAAACATTCATAATACGGCCTAATGTTTCATGACCTACGGGAACCTTAATGCCTTCCCCAGTATCAATTACTTCAGCACCTCTGGTCAGACCATCGGAAGACCCCATGGTAATACAACGGGCAATGCCGCCACCAATCTGCTGCTGAACTTCCAGAACCAGCCCCTTTGAATGTCCTTCACTAACAACTACAAGAGCGTTATAAATCTTTGGTATTTTGTCCTGTGGAAACTCTACGTCCACTACAGCACCGATAATCTGTACAACGATACCTTTCGAAACGTTCTTATCTGTACTCATGTTAACCTCATTATATTAATCTTTTAAACAGCAGCGGCACCGGAAACTATTTCCGTAAGTTCCTGAGTGATGCCGGCCTGTCTAGCCTTGTTATATACCAGCTGTAAATCATCAACCAAACGTTCAGCATTATCAGTAGCTGCCTTCATTGCCACCATTCTGGCTGCCTGTTCCGAAGCAAGATTTTCCACAACTCCCTGATAAACCACTGATTCAATGTATCTTGAGAAGATGGTATTCAGTAATTGTTCTGCATCAGGTTCATAAATGTAATCCCAATAATCATCCTTAACAGAACTGTTTTCATTCGGAATTAAAGGAATTATCTGTTCTATTACCGGGGTCTGAACCATTGTATTGACAAACTTGTTGTAAACAATGCAGAGCCTGTCAATTTCCCCCTTGTTATACGCCTGAAGCATCAGTCTTACGGCACCAATCAGGTTTTCAACCTTAGGATCATCCCCCATACCAGAAACATGAGCCATGGTCTTAAGTCCGAACTTACTGAAAAAGTTACAGGCCTTGCTCCCTAATAAAGCAACGCTGCTTTCCACACCCTTCGACTGATATTCACTTATCTGAGTCAGTACGTTTTTAAACAGATTTATGTTTAATCCGCCACAAAGACCACGGTCAGTGGATACAATTATATATCCCACGTTCTTTATCGGTCTTTCAACAGTATAAGGATGCTTATACTCAAGATGAGCACGGGCAATATGACCTATCAATTTCAGCATTGCACTGGTATAAGGTCTGCTGTGCTCCATGCGCTCCTGAGCCTTACGCATTTTTGAAGCAGCCACCATCTGCATTGCGCTGGTGATCTTCTGTGTGTTCTTCACACTGAAAATTTTGCTTCTGACTTCCTTGGCACCTGGCATTACAAGCTCCTTGTTAGGTTTACCTATTAAAAGGTCTGAGTTTCCTTAAACTTATTGAGGATATCAGTAAGCTTCTGAATCAACTCATCGTTATAATCAGGATTTGCGTTAATGTTCTTCATGTCTTCTGCGTATGATGACTGAGCAAAACTTAGCAGAGAGGTTTCAAATGAGGCAACCTTATCCAATTCGATGTCTTCAATAAATCCTCTTTCTGCAGCAAAAAGCAACAGAGCCTGTTGAGCAACATCTAATGGCTGATACTGTTTCTGCTTCATAAGTTCAGTAACCTTCTCACCGTGATTCAGCTGTTTGCGTGTTGCTTCATCGAGATCACTTGAGAACTGAGAAAACGCAGCCAACTCACGATACTGAGCCAGAGCAGTACGAATGCCGCCGGACAGTTTCTTTATCAGCTTAGTCTGTGCAGCACCACCAACACGGGACACAGAAATACCAGGGTCAACCGCAGGTCTGATACCGGCATTGAATGACTGAGTGGTTAAGAATATCTGACCATCTGTAATTGAAATAACGTTTGTAGGTACAAACGCAGACACGTCACCGGCCTGAGTTTCAATTATAGGCAGAGCTGTCAGAGAACCTGTCTTCCCCTTAACTGCACCATTTGTTATCTTTTCCACGTATTCTGCGTTGATTCTCGCAGCTCTTTCGAGCAGACGTGAATGTAAGTAGAATACGTCACCAGGATATGCTTCACGTCCAGGCGGACGACGGAGCAGCAGAGAAATCTGACGATACGCAACGGCATGCTTTGAAAGATCGTCGTAAATGATCAGTGCATCTTCACCATGCTGCATGAAGTATTCACCCATTGCACAGCCTGCATAAGGAGCTATGTACTGAAGGGCTGCCGTGTCTGAGGCTGAAGCTGCAACAACAATTGTGTTATCGAGAGCGTCGTGTTCCTGAAGATTTCTAACAACATTGGCAATTGTTGAGGCTTTCTGACCAATGGCTACATAAATACATTTTACGCCGTAATTTTTCTGATTGATTATGGTATCAATGGCCAAAGCAGTCTTACCGACCTGTCTGTCACCGATAATAAGTTCACGCTGACCTCTGCCGATAGGAATCATGGCATCAACAGACTTGTAACCGGTCTGAATAGGCTGAGATACTGATTTTCTGGCAATAACCCCCGGAGCGATTACTTCAACAGGAGAAAAACCATCATTCTTTACAGGCCCCTTACCGTCAATAGGACGACCGAGCGCATCTACTACACGGCCGAGTAAACCATTACCTACAGGAACTTCAAGTATACGACCAGTACATTTTACCTTGTCGCCTTCCTTAATGTCTGTATAAGGTCCCATCACAATGGCACCTACACAGTCACGTTCCAGATTTAAAGCCAATCCGAACTTATTGCCGGGTAACTCTAACATTTCACCCTGCATAACGTCATTTATGCCGTGAATACGTACAATACCGTCTGATACGGAAACAACCGTACCTTCGGATCTGGCTTCCGTAACAACTTCAAAATGCTCAATTCTTTCCTTTATAAGATTGGCTATTTCAATAGAATTCAGTTGCATACTTAAATTCCTTTCTATGATAATAAGGAACCGGATAATCTACCCAGTTTTCCACTAATGCTTTCGTCAATCACTTTATTTTCGATTTTTAAAATCAAACCGCCAATAATTGATGAATCTACAGTATTTACAAGTTCAAACTTCTTATCGTACTTCTCTTCAAGACGTTTTTTAATCTTATTGAGCTGCTCTGATGAAAGCTGTTTGGCCGATACAATCTCTGCAATGCCTACCTTCTTTAACTCATCATACAATTCACGATACTGCTTAAGAATATCCTTAACGGCTTCAAAACGCTTGTACTCAAGTAAAAGTCTTACAAAGTTTTCCTGATTCTTATCGAGATGTCCTTCTAGAATCGTTCTTATAAAATTCAGTTTGTATTCATCGGTATAACTGTTTCCTGCTGACAGAACGGAGGAAACAGTGGTTACCTGCTCAAGCATTGATAAAAATTCAAACCATTCATCAGTTCTGTTGTGTTCTTTTGCATAATCAAACGCTGCTCTGGCATATGGTCTGGCTATTGTTGCATAATCAGACATAACAACTCCTTAGATATGCTTTAAAACATCATCAACCATTGCTGATTCGGATTTTGCATCCAGTTTGGTCTCAATAATCTTCTGAGTTCCTATAACAACAAGATTGGAAAGTTCCTTTCTGAGTTCTTCCTTAACCCTGTTTTTTTCACTCTGAATTTCAGCTTCAGCAGTCTTAATGATGGAAGCTTTTTCCAGCTTAGCCTCTTCGGCCGCCTTATCAATTATCTGATCTCTCTTCTTATTTGCCGCATCGACAATTTCAACAGCCTGCTGATGGGCCTTCTTTATAATTTCCTTGGACTGAACCTCTGTCAGTTCACTTTTCTGAACAGCTTCTCTTGCTTTATCAAGACTATCCTGAATCTCTTTCTGTCTTTCGGAAATTGTCTTTAAGATTTCGGGCCACAGGAAACGCATACAGATAAAAACAAATATTCCAAATGCAATCATCTGTATAACAAACGTCATATTAATGTTCATAATACGCCCCTCAATGGCTTAATTATTTTACAACTGCGAAAATTAAGTAAAGACCAAGACCTGTCGCAATCATTGGAATAGCATCAACAAGACCCATAACGATAAAGAACTGGGTTCTTAAGAGGCTGAGTAAGTCAGGCTGTCTGGCAACACCTTCCATGAATTTACCACCGAGGATACCGATACCGATAGCGGCACCGATTGATGCAAGACCGAACATTAAACCTGCTGCAATATAAATAAACTCCATTTAAATATCTCCTAGAGTCATCGTGTAAGCAAATTACTTTACAACCGCAAAAATTAAATAAAGACCAAGACCTGTCGCAATCATTGGAATAGCATCAACAAGACCCATAACGATAAAGAACTGGGTTCTTAAGAGGCTGAGTAAGTCAGGCTGTCTGGCAACACCTTCCATGAATTTACCACCGAGGATACCGATACCGATAGCGGCACCGATTGATGCAAGACCGAACATTAAACCCGCTGCAATATAAATAAATTCCATAAAATAACCTCCTTGTACTACTCTTCAGTCGTTGAGGCTGAAGCCAGGTATACTATAGTTAAAATCATAAAAATGAATGCCTGCAGGAATATAATAAGAATATGGAATAAAGCCCACACCAGATTGAGGATAATACCTGAAATTGCCCCAACAGGGAGCACTCCCAGCAGTGATGAGCTTAAACATACGCAGATGATAACTGCTGCAGTAACAATTGATAGCCACATCTTCCCTTTATTTTCCCTGCGCAAGAAAGCCAGAACAAGCAAGCCTAAAGCAAAGAAAAGATCAATCATATAAAATACTTTTATTAACTCTTCGGAAGCTTGTCCGTTGTACATTAAGATTGACTCAAATACGGCAAGAGCTATGGCGGCCAGAGAAAGGAACGAACAGATCGACTTTGAAACAGATGAATCCTTGCTTCTAAAACGCATCAACAGGAACAGTAAGCCTAGAAGAGCATTGAGTGTAATAACGGAAATTATGGAATCACCGCTAGGTTCAAAGCCAAAGAAAATAGTGATCAGAATAAAGATGGTTTCACCGGCATACATGTTTCCGAAAAGTCGCAAACCTAAGGAAACAGGCTTAGCCAGAAGGGAAATACCTTCCAGGAAAATATTTACAGGAGCCAGGAACCATGTATTGAAAGGATGCAGAGCATAATCCTTAACAAATCCCTTTATTCCCTTATATTTGAAGGTATAAGCAAGAATCAGCAGGAAAATGGTGACTGACATACCCATGGTGACGTTAACATCCGCAGAAGGAACGACTCTTATGTAAGGAACCCCTAATCCCTTACAGATGTTCGGGAGTAAATCAACCGGAAGAAGATCAAGCAGATTCATTGAAAACACCCACATAAATACCGTAAGAGCCAGCGGGGCAATCAATTTATTCTGAACATGAAAAATATCTTTAACAGACTGGTTAACAAAACCAACGACCATTTCTATGGCAGTAAGGAATTTACCTGGAACCTTGGATTTCTTTTCCAAATTTTTTCCTATCCAGAATAATCCAAGAATTAAAAAGCCAAGAAATATTGAGATTATTGAAGAATCGAGGTTAATCAGATTAAAATCAACGATTTCCTGAGTTTCACCTGATTCGTAAGGCACACAGGTACTGGTAAACAAATCTGACATCCGACAGTCTGTTGCACCGAGTTTTGTCAAACACTGATCCGGTGTCTGATGGTCTGCAAGACAGTTGGTGTAGTCACTCACACTTGTAACTTTTTTACTGTTTTTGATAACCCAGCCGTTTGAGTAATCTACCTGCAAGAACTGCAAATGATGGTTTATATATTCAGTAATACCATTTTCTTCAACTTTAGCTGCTTCATTTGCCATGATATCTATTCCTGTTTAATCCGAAAAGCGCAGGTAACAAGCACTGTTTGCTGTGTAATTATTTGCAAAATAAATGCCAAAAAAAATATAAAATAGCTAATCGGAATAAATTTAAATATTATCGTGCATAAGGTAATCAATACCGTAAACTTGATAATAAAAACAATTATGTAACTAAATAAAACCATTTCCGGAATGACAGTCGCTCTGGCCTCTCCTGCTATAAAAAAACTGGACGATATGTAAGCCATAAGATACACACCACTGCCGAGAGCTGAGGATATAAGAACCTTTTCAAAACTGTCAAATAAGAAATACTGATTGATGACAATACAGATCGATGTAAAGATAACGGCAACCAAAAAATTGGTTATAAAGGTCCCCCTGACTATTTGAAAAACCCGGTCGTTATCTGCTTTACAACGCATTGATATATCCCAAAAATAGATTTTTCTCTAATCACTCTGCCTATAATTTAGTGCAAAAAATCAAAAAAATCAAATGTTATAGGCCAATGAGAGCTTTTATTTTCTCTAATTCGTCAGCATTTCTGTATGACAGAACAAACTTCCCCTTATTGCTTCCGGAACTAATGCATTTAACATTAAGATTTGAGAATCTTTCTGAAAAACGGCTTTTCAACTGTTCAAAACCGGCATCTATCGTTTTTTCCTTCTTTTCCTTAGGATTAAGAAGATCCTTAACTAGTTTTTCAGTCTCTCTCACGGTTAAACCACGTTGAACAACAGAAATAGCTGTATTCTCCTGAGTTTCACCATGAAGCGACAGGAGAGCCCTTGCATGCCCCATTTCAAGATCTCCGGATCTAAGAAGTTCCTTGGTTTTTTCAGCTAAAGAATTTAATCTCAGAAGATTGGTAACAGAAGATCTTGATTTTCCTAAAATATCAGCTACAGCCTCATGAGTAAGACTGAGTTCATTCACCAGACGATTCAAACCTTCCGCTTCTTCAATAATATTTAAATCCTCTCTCTGAATATTCTCTATCAGGGAAATGATCATGGCATTTCTGTCGGTAAGTTCCTTAACTAGACACGGAACCGTATTGAGCCCCGCCAATTTGGCAGCCTGCCATCTTCTTTCACCGGCAATGATTTCATAAACATGGTCCCCTATTCTTCTCACAATAATAGGCTGAATCAACCCCTGCTGCTTAATTGATTCTGACAATTCAGTCAGTGATTCAGGATCCATGTCTTTTCTTGGCTGATACTTACCTCGAGTCAGGAAATTGATGTCAAGCTGCTTTAATTCATTACCGTTATCGTGCATGACATCTTTTACTTTAAATTCAGTTTCGGAATTATTGTTCTGAAGTAAAGAGCCAAGTCCCTTACCTAGTTTACCGCCCATTTGTCCGTCCAATTAAAGTTAGTTAATTAAAATTACTCTTTTCCTGATTATTCAGAAACTCTCCTGCCAGAGCAAGATAAGCTTTTGTACCAAGACATGATTTATCATAGTACAAAGCAGGCTTTCCGTAACTCGGAGCTTCAGCCAATTTTATATTTCTAGGAATTATGGTTTTATAAATCTTGTCTTTGAAATGTTCTATTAAATCGTCTGAAACTTCCGTAGCAAGTCTGGCTCTGCCGTCAAACATGGTTCTTAAAATACCTTCGATTTTAAGCTTTTCATTAATGTTTTCTTTTATTTGTTTAATTGTATCTGTCAGTGCTGATAAACCTTCAAGTGAAAAATATTCACACTGCATAGGAACAATTATCGAATCTGCGGCACATAACGCATTGACGGTTAAAAGATTCAATGCAGGAGGACAGTCAATGAATATATAGTCATATCTGTTTTTTATTTCATCCAAAGCCTTTTTTAAACGACTTTCTCTTGCATAGAAATTCATTAACCCTACTTCTGCGGCTGTAAGATCACTGTTCGTTGGAATGATATGATAGCCGCCTGTTGTTTCTGTCAGTATTTCATCTTCAGCTTTGCTTCCTTCCATAAGAATGTTGTATACATTCTTTTCGATGTCAAACTTGGAAATTCCACTGGCCATTGTGGCATTTCCCTGCGGATCCAAATCTACCAGAAGGATTTTTTTCTGGGTAGCTAAAGAAGCAGAAAGATTAACGCAACTAGTGGTTTTGCCAACTCCGCCTTTTTGATTGGCAAAAGCAATTATCTTACCCATTAATTATTTTTTCCCTATAACGATTAAGTGTCTTTCACCGAGAGTTTGTGGAACGTTTAATTTATTAATACTGATTATTTTGTAATTGGCGTCTATTTCAGACAATTCTGTCGAATCAGCCTGACCTTTTAGAGCCAGAAATTTAGTATCCTCGTCAGCCATGTTTCCACAAAGCATAAGCATGTCTTTAAGAGATGCAAAAGCGCGGCTCAGTATACCATCAAAGTGAATTGGATTTGGTTGACTGTTCTCAAAATTTTCACATCTGCCAAGAATAGGAAATATATTTTTTATATTAAATTCCCTTTTTACCTGTTTAATAAAGTTGATTCTCTTGCTCTGGCTGTCGAGTAAATAAAAATTCTTATCAGGATTGATTATTGCAAGAGGAATTCCGGGTAACCCTGGACCTGTACCTACATCAATGAAATTTACGCCTTCTAAGAATCCGGAAACAGCCAAAGAATCAATGAGATGCTTATCAATCATCTGCTCAACATCTCTAACAGAAGTCAGATTATAGGTTTTATTCCACTTATCCATCAACTTAATGAAATTAAGCAGTAATTCCTTTTGTTCAGCCGGAATATCGATATTAATATGCTTTAACCCTTTTTCCAGCTTTTCTTCTAATCTTGCCATTTGTAATCCTAACTGTTCTTAATACCCAATAATCCGAGTTTCTTTAAATGAACCAAAAGAATTGAAATTGCGGCTGGCGTGATTCCCGAAATTCTTGAAGCTTTACCTATGGTTTCAGGCTTAAAATCATTGAGTTTAAAAATAACTTCCTTAGATAATCCTGGGATTTGGTTATAGTCGAAGTCTAAAGGCAAATAAGTATTCTCATTTTTCTTCTGCTTATCGATTTCATCCTGCTGGTGATCAATATAACCTTCATACTTCACCTGAATCTCAACCTGTGATGATGCCTGCTCATTGGTTGCAATAGGTTCAAGCTCAGCAGTTTTCATCATATTTTCAAAAGTAACTTCAGGTCTGCGTAAAATTTCCAACAAAGACTGTTCTTTGCTTATAGGAGTTTTCAGAATAGTGTTTAATTTATTGGCAATGGCATTACCAGGTCCAATCCAGGTATCTTTCAGACGCTGTTTTTCTTTTTCGATCATATCAAGCTTATCTTCAAAGAATTTCCAGCGAACATCGTCTACAAGTCCTAATTCTCTTCCCTTCGGTGTAAGTCTGATGTCTGCATTATCTTCTCTCAGAAGGAGTCTGTATTCTGCACGGCTGGTAAACATGCGGTAAGGTTCATTGGTACCAAGAGTACAAAGATCATCCATCAGAACACCGACATATGCTTCATCTCTTTTCGGACACCATGATTCTTTTCCCTGTACTCTTAAACCTGCATTGATACCTGCAAGCATGCCCTGAGCAGCAGCTTCTTCATAACCTGTGGTACCGTTTATCTGTCCTGCGAAGAAAAGATTCTTAATACACTTGTTTTCCATATTTTCTTTCAGATCTCTAGGATCGAAGAAATCATATTCTATGGCGTATGCGGGTCTTACTAGTACTGCGTTTTCCAGACCACTCATGGAATGAACCATATCCACCTGAACATCAAAAGGAAGACTGGTTGATATACCGTTAGGATACAGTTCGTTCGTGTAAAGACTTTCTGGTTCAATAAAGATCTGATGAGAATCCTTATCAGGGTATCTCATGATTTTATCTTCGATCGATGGACAGTATCTAGGTCCGATACTATGAATAACACCTGAATACAAAGGACTTCTGTCTAAATTCTTTCTTATGATGTCGTGTGTTTTTTCATTAGTATGAGTTATGTAGCAGCAGACCTGCTGAGGGTGATCTTCAGGTTTACTTAAATATGAAAATACTGGAATTACGGCGTCAGGAAGCTGTTTCTGCATTTTTTCAAAGTTTACTGTTCTTTTATCAATACGGCATGGAGTTCCTGTTTTAAGTCTGCCCATACGAAGGTTAAGTTCGTGAAGCCTTTGAGACAATGCAATGCTAGCGGCATCTCCGGCTCTGCCGCCTGAGTAGTGTTCTAATCCTATATGAATCAGTCCGTTAAGGAAAGTACCGTTACAAAGAACAACAGCTTTACCTCTTATTTTGATATTGGCCTGGGTAACAACACCTGCCACGGTATCACCTTCCATTAATAGGTCTGTACAAGGCTGTTGGAACAGGGTCAGATTTGGATAGTTTTCCAAAATCTTTCGCATTTCCATTTTATATAGAACACGGTCTGTCTGAGCTCTTGTTGCTCTTACTGCTGGGCCTTTTGATGAATTCAGTGTTCTGAATTGAATGCCTGCCAGATCTACTGCACGTGCTGTAACGCCGCCTAAGGCGTCGATTTCTTTAATCAGATGACCTTTACCTAAACCACCAAAAGCTGGATTACAGGACATTTGTCCAAGTGTTTCCAGATTATGCGTAAGTAATAAGGTTTTTAAGCCCATTCTTGCACTTGCCGTACATGCTTCTATACCGGCATGACCACCACCTACTACTATTACATCAAAAGTTTCATGGTAAAACATAAAGGCCTCTTTGAATTATTATTGAAGGTTTTCTAAAAATTGACTGCATTTTAATGTTTTTTGATTATTTAGTCATTTTTTAGAGACAGATTTTTGTTTTTTTGCTTTTCTATTTATTCTATATTTTATTAAATTAATTTCTTTTTCTTTTCTTTTTACTTCTTCGTATCCTGTGTTTAAGTGGATTCAACCCTTATTTTATGCGGTTTTCCGTTATTTTTAACTTTGAAGAAATATTATCTTTTGACATGATTAAATGCTGTGTCCAATTTTGAATAATTTAATATGTAAACAAAAAACGTTAATTTATTCACATGTTAATAATATATCCGCCGAATAAACATGCACACGTTAGTATTTCTGTGAATTATATGTTTGTCAACATAGGGTAAAGTATATGCTAAAGCTAGTAAAATCAATGGCTTTGGGCAATTTTTAAAACATTGAAGGATTACTAATATGTCAATAACGTTGTCTATTATATATGAGTTTTTGTGTGTTAACGGTGATTTTTTTTGATTTTGTTTTTACGGTTTTTAACATATTTTTTCTGAAAATGTTTTCTTTACAGTTATGGTGTTGTTAATTGTGAAGATCTGAAGATGAAGGTTGTTTTTAAATTGTATTCTTAAGGTGTATATGTTTCGGTTTTTAAATATTATCTTTCAGCTGTGTTTAACTGATTCATTTTTTTTATGAGTGAGAATACTGATAATTAATAAAGATATGTCCGTTACAGACAAGGTAAAGTAATTATGTGGAGCGTGATGATATGTATAAATAATTGTTAGGATTATTGTAATGTCAAATTCAGTAAATGCTTTATCAAATAAAAAAAGGAACTCTATCAGAGTTCCTTTTTGTTAAAAACAGTGCGTTATTGATTAAACACGCTTCTTGAATTCGTTAGTACGGGTATCGATTTCAATCTTATCACCAGTCTTTACGAAATCAGCAACGCTAATTTCATAACCGGTACCTGCAAGACGTGCAGGCTTGGTAACCTTACCTGAAGTATCACCGCGAACAGATGGTTCGGTGTATTCTACTTCTCTTACGATGGTGATTGGTAATTCAAGACTAATTGCCTTACCGTTGTAGAAAGTAACAGTGCATTCGTCATCCATACCGTCAACGATGTAATTGATTGCATCACCTAAGTATTCTTTTTCGATTTCATACTGGTTGTATTCTTCATCCATGAATACATACATTGGATCACTGTAATAAGAATAGGTACAGGTCTTGTGTTCAAGGATTACGTCTTCAAGCTTTTCATCAGCCTTAAATACGGTTTCAGTACCACCTTCGCTGAGGAGGTTCTTTAATTTCATCTTAACAACAGCAGCGTTACGGCCTGACTTGTTGAATTCAGACTTAAGAACAACCATTGGGTTGTTATTTACGATGATAACGTTGCCGGCGCGGATTTCCTGTGCGGTTTTCATGTATTCTCTACCTTATAGATAAAAGTTAAAATTTTCTTTCAGTCAAATCGTAGTAGAACTTTAAAAGATTTGTGCTGAGGTTATTGTTTGCATATAAATAATCAGACCACTTCTCAGCAGCCTCGCAAATTTTATCGTATTCTAGCATAAATTCATTAAAATTTGCACAAAGTATATCTTGACTTGTTATTTTCTCATTGAATTTTACCATTGCCTTTCTGATGACTGATGCGGTCTCATCTGTTGCGAATTTACAGAATCTGTCCAGCATTGCTTCCAACTTTTCCAGATGCGCATTATTATCCTGTTCATATATATGCCAAATAAATGGAGTACCGTATAACATGGCCTGACAAATGGAGTCTTCCCCCCTGACAAGATTTAAATCGGTGCTTCCGAGAATTTTATCGAATTCTGACTGTTCTACCATCGGGTATTCATGACACACGGCGTGAGGAAATTCATTTTTTAATTCTTCAAAAAAACCTGTGTTTTTAAGATAATCAGTACTTCTGCTTTCCGGAAGGAGGAGCAGGGTTTCTGGGTGATGTTTCAGTACGCACTCAATTACCGTTTTTATATTTGGAGTTTCATAGCAGAAAATAAAAAACCAGAATCTGTCTGAAAGATCCTGATTGAGCCCTAATTGTCCGCATACATGATGTCTCAGCTCTTTCTTATCCAGCTTTAAGGTATTGCTGTTGAAGTTTATTCCTCCTGTTCCGGAGGTAAAACCTGGAAAGAAAAAGAATTTTTTTAAATCTCTGTTCTGAAGAGACGGCAGTTTATGGCATCCTTCAATCCAGTCTTCGGCAGAGAGGTATTCCAGATTTATCCATATGGTCTTGTCCGTGAACTTTTCAATGAAAGATTCAGGAATATTGCATGCAAAAGCTTCTATAACCATGTCACCTGGCATGTAGTTTTCTATCTGATCCTGCCATCTGTATAATTTGAGATTTTTTCCATTAAAACAGCAAATCTGGAAGTTTTTTGACGGATTCACCTCATGGAATATCTTGGTAAAAACTTCAAGATGATCTGAAATTATTGTCACTGAATGGTCAGATAACATAAGTTCTTTGGCAAGTCTCCAGCAGACCCCGATATCCCCGTAATTATCAATTACTCTGCAGAATATGTCTATGTTCATGTTTATTTATTCATCTGTTAAGGTTAATGCAATACAATATGCAGATATTATCCCAATAAGGAGAGGATAAAGACAACTTAAATGCAGGAAGAATAAACATTATTTCCGTTTGACTTTGATATCGGCATAATGGTTGAGTTATTGCTAACCAGTTTGTTGTATTTTTGTACTATGTTTTGTGATTATTGATATACTAACATTCTTAAAAGCATAAGTCTTTTGGATGATATACAAAAGTGGGGATTTTCGTGTCAGAAATGAAGAAGGTTATATGTGAGCAGTGCGATATTGTGCTTGATATACCTGAATGTGAAGGAGTTAAGGTAGGGGTATGTCCCAGATGCGGCAAAATTCTGCATCATTACCATCCTTCGCCCGTAAGATATTCATTATGCTTTGCAGTAAGTGCTCTGATAATGATTATATCAACAGACTTTCTTCCATTTATGAGCATAAATTTTTCAGGCCTGAACAATTCCGTAAATCTTTTGGATTATGTATCTGTTCTTGCAGATAATGATTTAGGTTTTGTAAGTATTTTGATAATGATGTTCATGCATTTTCTGCCAATAGTTGCATTAATTGCCATTATTATCTGTGATACGTGTTATTTGCTAAAAAAACGATATTTGTTTATATCAAGGCTGCTAAGAATATTTCAGTTCTGTAAACAGTGGAGCATGGTTGATGTTTTTGTGGTAGGAGTCCTAGTAAGCCTTATAAAACTGGTTAATCTTGTTGATGTGGTATATGAGTTTGGTTTCTGGTCATATATTATTTTTGCACTGATGTTCATATTGGCCATGAGCCGTTTTCATGTACAGGTCATGTGGGAGTATTTCTTTCCGGAAACAGAAACTGAAAGGCCTATTATCAGTGGCATTACCGCATATAAACAGGATTTTGCTGACTGCCATCTATGTGGCGGAATAGTTGATGTGCGTAGGGGGCATAATTGTCCGAGATGTGGGGCGGAGGTGGCTTCTGTAAATGAGAACTGTATTCAGAAATGTCTGGCGTTTCTTATAGCAGCCGTGGCCATTTACATTCCTGCCAATATGTATCCAATGATGATAACTGTCTACATGGGAAACGGTGAGGAATCAACAATTCTTGAAGGTGTCGTTGTTCTGTGGGAGATGGGGTCTTATTTCGTATCCGCAGTTATTTTTTTAGCGAGTGTGTGTATTCCTATTCTTAAAATAATAGTTTTGTTTTATCTTTGTTGCATGTACAAAACATTCAAGAGAGCTAAAAAGAAGAAAATGCTTGGGATTCTTTACAGGACTGTGGAATATATAGGTAAATGGTCAATGGTTGATGTGTTTGTTGTTGCAATAATGGTTTCCATAGTAAGAATGGGGAATATTATGATAATAGATCCCGGTTCAGCACTTGTTTCTTTCGGTGCTGTAGTAATTCTCACAATCCTTGCCGCAAAGCAGTTTAATCCCAAGATTTTATGGTTGAACAGTGTAGATAATAATGATGGAGAACAGAATGAGTAAATCCATTAAGATCAGAAAAGAAAAGTTTTACTCCTTTGTTTGGATTATTCCTATTGTTGCTGTGTGTATAGCATTTTCTCTGGTATATTCAACGCATTTTAATAAAGGTCCAAAAATTTCACTGATCCTAAATTCTGCTGATGGTCTTGAAGCAGGAAAAACAGCTATTAAGACTAAAAGTGTAGAGGTCGGCAAGATTGTTTCCATTTCACTGACTGATGATTTGAAGCACGTAATTGCAGAAGCTCAGATGAACAAGGATGTTGCTCATCTCTTAAACAATGAGAGTAAATTCTGGATTGAAAAACCTCGTGTTGACAGAAAAGGTGTCAGTGGTCTGAGTACTATTCTCTCTGGTTATTACATTGAAATGCTGCCAAGTAAAATTGGAAAACCGGAAAAGACATTTGTTGTACTGGATGAGCCGCCTGCTGATCTTGATTCATCAAATGGACTTTATGTCTCTCTTATATCGACATCAAATAAAAAAATTACAGCCGGAGATATCATAAGATTTAAAGGGATGACTGCAGGATCAGTGGTAACGGCCGATTACGATTTCCGCAATCACTATCTTGTATATAACGTGGTAATTAAGCCTCCTTTTGATAAGATTGTAACAAACAGTTCTCGTTTTTGGATATCGAGCGGTATTTCTGCAACGATGGGGGCTGAAGGATTTCATATTGATACAGATTCCTTTGAAAGCATAATAAGCGGTGGTATCAGTTTTGACACTCCGGACGTAGATGTTTATTCATCATCAAAGCCTGGTACCGGACATAGATTTACTCTTTACGATAATTTTGAAGAGATTTCAAACAGATACGATGATGATAAAACAATAGATTTCGTTATTCTGCTGAACAAACCTCCGAAGGGGCTTGTCTATGGTTCACCGGTATATTTCAGCGGGGTTCAGGTAGGCATAGTTAAGAAAGTGCCGTATTTTAAGCAGGGATTTGAACTGTTTTATGATGAGGTAAGCAAGTCTGCTGTAATGATCAGCATTCAGATGCAACGTTTTGAGCATAATAATAACCGTAGTGTGGAGGAACTTCGTTCTGATATAGTTAATTTGATTCAGAACAAGAATCTTACTGCTTCAGTGGAGACTTTAAATCTTCTGACTCAGAGAAACATGATAAGTCTGTATGAAGAAATACCTGCTAATGGCGGGGCTGCTACTTCCAGAAACGATATTGAGTACTTTGACGGCTACGTAGTCATTCCTTCCCAGGAAATAGATTTCAGCGGACTGCAGCAGGATATAGCTACTTTTGCACATAATCTGAGTGAATTAAAGATTAACGAAATGGTTGATAATGTAAATGCTCTTATTAAGAGTTCAACACAAACCTCTGATAATCTGGCAGAAATAAGTAAGAATATTAACCTGATTGTTGAAAAACTACAGAGGGATGACATTTCAGGCGAACTTCTTGATACATTAAATTCATTGAGACAGACTCTCAATTCATATGGTGAAGATTCTCCTCTGTACAGCGAACTCCATAAGAGTCTTAAAAATCTTAATGATACCGTTTCTTCATTGAAACCGGTCATGAGAAAGGTAGATGAAAAATCAAACTCACTGGTTTTTTCCTACGATAAGCAGGATCCACAGCCTAAAGCTGCTAAATAATAAAGGGCGTGTTATATGAAATTTAATAAATTAGTATGTACCACTGCTGTCATGATGACTGTATTAAGCGGATGTTCTGAAACCAAAGATATTAGGTATTACAGTCTTGATTCCGCTGACTACTATGCAAAGACAGGTAATATTAATAACAACGTTCTTTTCGTAAAAGGCGTGGTTGTTCCTGAGTACTTGGATTCAAAGTCCTTTGTTTTTAGGGGCAGGGGGCATGAGATTTTCTATACCAATGAAAATAAATGGATTCAGGAGCTGAGTGTGCTTCTGAATGATTCATTACTTAAAAATCTGCGAAACAGAACTGAAAAATGGTTTGTTACTAATGATAAATCGATAAAGAATAATGCTGAACTGACTGTGAGTATCAATAATTTTGAACTTAACGATAAAAGCATTGCAGTTGTAGATTTTGACTATAAATTCATAGATGGAAATAAAAATCTGAAAATCGGTACTGTTCATCACGAGGAAAAAATGACTGGTGATGGTTATGATGCCATGGTTTCTGCTTTGAATATTGCATGGCAGAGCGCCGTAGATGAAATGGTTATGCATATTGATAATTAATCAGATATGCATAACCGACAAAGGAACATCCTTTAGGTTCATAATACTTCCGGATGTTCCTCTTTTGTTTACGGACTCAAAATAACGGTAAATCCTGATTTTTATTTACCAACGCAGAAAGTACTGAATATTTTTCCCAGCAGGTCATCTGCCGTAAAGCGTCCAAGAATATCATTGAGATTGTTCTGTGCGTTTCTAAGCTCCTCAGCACAGAGTTCAAATGCTGACATACAGTTGATGAGTTCAATTCCCTTCTGTAGATGTACAAGCGCTTCCTCAAGGGATTCAAGATGTCTTCTTCTGGCAGAGAATAATCCCTCAGTGGTATTGTTGTAACCTGCACACTTTTTTAGATGTTCACGCAGATTGTCCATTCCAGTTAAATCTTTGGAACAGAATGGTATTTGAGGATAATTACTTAATTCATTTGGAATTGAGTAATCCGATACCAAATCAGTTTTATTACAGATTATGCTGAAAGGTACTTTATTACCTGTACGTTCACTGATGTCTTTGAACAATTTTAATTGTTCCGTGTCTTCGATTCTTGATACGTCAAATACAAACAGTATTCGGTCAGCCTCTTCAATTTCGTTCCATGCTCTGTTGATACCTATTTGCTCTACCAGATCGGATGTATGGGATCTCAGTCCTGCCGTATCTACAATATGCAGTGGAAGTCCGTCGATATCAATGTTTTCGTGAATGGCATCCCTTGTGGTACCTTCAATATTTGTTACTATGGCTAAATCTTTTCCACACAGTGCATTAAGCAGAGATGATTTTCCAGCATTAGGACGGCCTGCGATAACAATCTTGATACCTTCCTGTAGTATAACCCCTTGTCTGGCTTCGTTCAGCAGTGAGGTTATGGCATCTACAAGAACGTGCATTTCTTTTTCGACCTGCCCGTCATTGATGAAATCAATGCTTTCATCAGGAAAATCAATTGTCGCTTCTACGTATGTACGCAGTTTGATAAGCCTGTCGTTTATATTATTGATTTTTTCGGAGAAAACCCCCTGCAGAGAACGACTTGCACTTAATGCTGCTTTTTCGCTGCTTGCATTGATTAAATCAATGATTGCTTCTGCTTGAGCCAAATCAATTTTACCGTTCAAAAAAGCTCTCTGTGTAAATTCTCCAGGACCAGCCTGTCTGACATCAGGAATGTTCAGTATTTCCTTAAGAAGCATATCCATGATTACCGGACCGCCGTGACACTGAAATTCAACAATATCATCCCCGGTAAAACTGTGGGGGGCTTTAAAGTACAGTGTTATTCCCTCATCAAGAACATCACCGTTACTTGATTTAAATTTTTGCAGGACAGCCATATGATCCGGAGGCAGACTGCCTGTAATGATTTTGCATATTTCTGTAGATTTTGGGCCGGCAACTCGTATTACTCCAATACCGCCTTTTCCTGAAGATGTGGCTATTGCCGCTATTGTTTCTTTATCCATGTGGTTTAATCCTGTAAAAAAGCCTCTGAAAATATTCTATCAGAGGCTTTTTTCTTTGAAAAATTTATTTGATATGAGAAAACAATTATGCTTTCTTTGTACTGTTTCTCATGCTAAGACCTTTTTTATCCAGTTGTCTGTATATTATTGTCTGCTGCACAATTGTTACAATGTTTGAGACAACCCAGTACAGTGTTAAACCTGCAGGGAATGTACAGAACATGAACGTAAATACCACAGTCATAACAGTCATAACAGTCTTTTGGGTCTGATCTGTTGTTGCACTCATTGAAACTCTTTGAGTAATAAACATGGTTAGCCCCATAAGCAAAGGTAACACATAGTACGGATCCAGAACTGACAGGTCCTTAATCCAAAGGATGAAAGGAGAATGTCTGAGTTCAGTTGATTCCATCAGTGTCCAATACAATGCTATAAAAATAGGCATCTGTATAAACATAGGCAGACAGCCACCAAGCGGATTTACCTTTTCAGTTTGGTAAAGACGCATTGTTTCCTGACTTAATCTCTGTCTGTCGTCCTTATATTTTTCCTTAAGTTGGTTTAATTTTGGAGCCAACTGCTTCATCTTAGCCATGCTTTCATACTGCTTCTTTGTGAGAGGGAACATTAAACCTCTTACAATGAGAGTCAGAATGATAATGGCGACACCCCAGTTTGATACCAGACTGTGTATAACCTTAAGGCACCAGAAGAGGGCTGAAGAAATAGGAGATAACCATCCATAATCGATTGTTAAATCGAGATGGTTGCTGGTCTCCTTCATTTCTTCCTGAATCTTAGGTCCAATCCAAAGATTGTTTGATAACTTAATCTTTGTATCTGGTCCGGCTGTAACATTTACCGGAGATGAACGTAAGCCGATAACGGCTGTTGTACCGTTATCGAGAGACTGAGTGAAAACAGTGTTCTGATGATTTGTAAGTCCGATCCATGATGATACAAAGTAATGCTGGATCATGCTTACCCAACCGCCTTCGGCTGTATCTACAGTGTCATAATTCTTTTTTGCGATATCCTCAAATGAAATCTTTGAATACTTAGTATCGCTGTTTGAGTATGCTGCTCCCCTGTAAGCTGAGGCCATGAATACTCCGGAACCATCGTCAGGTACGGTAACACTCTGAATTAACTTTGATTCCATTGTTACAGCCATGTTATTTTTGATATTTGTAATGGCGTAATCCACGTTAACCACATGTTTGCACTGGGTAAACGTAAAGGTTTTTGTGAATTCAGTTCCGTTCTTGTCTGTGTAGGTGAGAGGAACGGATAATTTAGCAAGTTTTACTTCATCTTCATTACTGAGTTTCTGACAGTCGATGCCTTCAGCAGGTTTCATTGCAAAGGATGAGCCTGTGGCGTTGAATTTAGGGTGAAGTGCGTACCTTGCTTCACTTTCTTCGATTACAATATCGCTGGTAGCATAGTACTTGAAATCTGGCTCATACTTAAACAGATGAAAGTTTTCATCAGAATCGATGGTTTGTTTCTGATCCTTTAAATCAGCAGCGATAATGTCACCGCCGTTTAAACTGATCTGGAGTGAGTGAAGATCAGTATCAATCTGGATTTTTTCAGAGTCTGCCAGTGATTTTTCATTTGCCGAATCACTGTTTGATATTACTTCCAGCTGTGGTTGATTTGCTTTTTTTGCTTCTTCGGCTTTGTCTCCGAAGTATGTATATGCCGCGATACCAGATACAATCAAAAAAAACATTAGCGCGGAGCTACGTTGAGAGTGCATATTTTTACTTTTGTTGTTTGTTAGTTTTAAAAATTTCCTTTGGTACGGGATCAAAACCGCCTTTACATAAAGGATTACACCTTAGTATGCGGTATGCTCCCAGTATGCAACCCAAGAAAAAACCATGTATTATAATTGCCTGTTTGGTATATTCAGAACAGCTGGGATAAAATCTGCATTGATTTCCAATTACATGACTGAGAGTTTTCTGATACAGAACAATCAGTCTGCAACCTATTTTCTGGAGCGGATTGAGATTGTTTTCCATAGCTTTTTAAGAAGTTTGCTGAATTCCTGATTATCGATTTTCAAAAAATCGGGTTTAATAATACAAACATAATCAAGATTTTCTAATTCCGAATAGGACGTCCTAAAACTTTCTCTAATAAGTCGTTTTGCCCGGTTACGCCAAACAGCTCTTTTCAAAGCCTTTTTAGGAACAATCATGCCTAATCTTGGAAAATTTAGGTCAGAATTTTTTGCAAGAATGGTGATATAAGGCGATCCTGCTCTAATAGGATCTTTGAATACATTATTGAAGTTTTCGGGAGTTAGTAACCTAAACTCCCGAGGAAAATTCTCTTTAGTCATTAACAGTAGTTAAACGAGCACGACCCTTTGCACGACGACGAGAAAGTACCTTACGACCATCAGCGGTCTTCATACGGTTACGGAAACCGTGGGTACGCTTACGCTTCAAAACTGAAGGCTGAAATGTACGTTTCATAATAAACTCCCATAGATTTAATGGTTAATTAACCTAAACAAAATAATTATTTGTGGTGCGATTATATAGAGTTAGACATTAGTAGTCAAGACAGAAAGAATAAGAAAATCACATTTTTATGGTATGTAAAAGGCTGTTAATTACTTTTGATATGTGTATAAGTGCTAATGCTATTGTATAAGAATTATAGATAAATATTAAACAAATTTATTTAAATATAATAATACTACAAATGTGAATAAATCAATAGCTACGGGTCACAAATGGCGTTAAAAGATTATAATTGGTAAAAATATATATTATTTTTATAAAAAATAACTAAAAGTAATATGTGTGATTATATATCAGCATAAAAATGCTTTTCTGATTGTGGATAAGTCCATATTCTTGATGTATAATCCAATACTGCTTTTCATGTAATTCATGCCGGTTTTTTTGATTTATTCCGGCTGGTTTTTACGTCAAATAGCAGGTCATACATATATTAATAAGAGGATGTATTTTGGCTAGTCTGGAACTTTGGGAAAACGTGAAAAACTATCTGTTTTCCCTGCCTTTAAACAGGTCCATTGCAAAGTTAAAAATTTTTTTGAGAACGGCAAATGTTGTCATTCAGGACAACACTTTCTCAATTCTCGTGCCAAATAGAATGATCAAGGGACTGCTTGTCAATGAATTCATGGACTCCATAGTGGAGGCGGTTCGCTATGTGTCAAACAAGAACTTTATTGTTGCAATAGAAGTACAATCTGAATTCAGTGTCAATAAAAGCGTAAATCTTGCATCTCCAGTTCGTATGAACAATCCTGGTTCGGTGATAAGACCACAAGCTGAGACGGAAATGGTACATTATCATGATAATGGCTATAACCAGATGAACAGTGGTCGTCAGAGTCAGATGAGTGGGACTCGTGACGGTATATCAGCTGGATCCGGGGTTACAAACAATCATCAGTATCAGGGCGGTTATCAACAGCAGATGATGCGTGGAAGCTATTCTGAACTTCCTGAAATGAAGGCGGCAGATATTCTGCCAAAAAATGTCATTGCTCAGGATGTGAATATTGTTAATGATAGCCAGGGTTACGATTATTATAACGACGTTGAGTTGAATCCTCTTTATGATGAAACTTCTTCAGGTGGAGCTGAACAGCCTCTGCCTGTTGGTTCTTCATCTCTTGAATTGGATGAGTTTAAAAATAATATTTTTTATAAGTCCATTGTTATTCAGAAAGAGAAAAACTTTGATAATTTCGTTGAAGGACCTACCAACCAAAAACTCGTAAACATAGGTAAGCTTGTTGCTCAGGATCCGGGTAATCCGCAACGTAATCCTATATTTATTCATGGTGATTCCGGTCTTGGTAAAACTCATATTCTGAATGCTATCGCAAATGAGGTAGCCAATAAATATCCTGAGAAGAAAATTATCCTTGTAACACTTGATAAGTTTTATCAGGATTTTTTACGTGCTGTTAATGAGTACAAGCGAAACGGTGGCATAAACTCAACCACTTATAAAAGCTATAAGTCTTTTTACAGGAGTGCTGACCTGTTCCTCATTGATGATATTCAGCAGCTTGAGAATACTACCGGGATTACTAAAGAATTTGTCACTCTTTTAGATGAAATTATTTGTTCTAACGTACAGCTTGTATTTGCAGCAAGTTCTCATCATTCTGAATTTCGCAAGCTTGATAACCGTATAAGAAACAGATTAGCTGCCGGCGTGAGTATTAAGGTTGAGCCTCCTGATAAGGAAACAAGAGAGCGTATCATTGTTGAAAAAATTAAGGAAATGAACCTTGCTTTAGATAATCAGAGCGTTGTTTTCCTTGCGAATAAGTTCCAAACTAACGTCAGAGTGTTGGAAGGTCATATTAAGACTATTGCTGCATACGTTATGGGAACATCAGGTGATAACAGGATTAAAACCATTACAGTTGATATTGTTAAGGAAGCTTTGAAGGATGCGTTAAATGCCCATGCAAAGCTGCAGACTGTGGATAACATTAAGCAGGTTGTTGCTGAATATTATGGTATTTCCGTGAAAGATATAGATTCATCCGCAAGACCTAAGCAGATTGCATATGCAAGAATGATGGCAATGGCTCTCGCAAGAGAACTGACAAAGGGGAGCTATCCGAGTCTCGGTAAACAGTTTGGCAACAAAGATCATTCAACGGTAATTAATGCATACAACAAGGTTACCGATAAGATTAATAAAGAAAATGATCCTCAATATATGGAAGACTGGACAAATCTTAAGTTGCAGTTAACCGAATAATTTAATAAGGAGGAAGTAATAATGTTTAAGTGCAGTATAGGTAGAGAAGATTTACTCAAGCCTTTGGGACATATATCTGGTGTTGCTGGCAATACGGTGAATAATCCGATTACTTCAAATGTTTTGATGGAAATTTTGCCTAATGATGGTTCAACCATCAAGGATGCCAAGTACAAGCTTCGTATGGTATGTACCGACACTGAAATCCAGATGTCAACTGAGGTTGGTTTATTCTGCGATGATATCCAGGAAGGCAGAATTACTGTAAATGTTAAGATTCTTCTTGAAATTCTTAAGAAGTTACCTGATGGAGCCTATGTAAATTTTACTGAGGGCAATACAAATGATCAGCTTGTTCTTTCTTCAGGCAAGTTTAAATCTAACATGGTAACTATTGATGCTGAATATTTCCCGGCAATAGAATGTCTCGATAATCTTTATGAATTAAAGATTGAGTTAAATGAACTTTTGAATGTTATGAAGACAACCCAGTTCTCCATGGCTGCTGAAAGTTATCGTGTATTCCTGAAGGGGATGAGATTTGCTGTTGTCGGTAATGATAATATGGGACTTGATATCATTACTGCTGATGGTCATAGAATGAGTCTTCAGAAGGGGAGGTTGGTAGAGCCTTGCATCATTCCTGATAATCTTGATGATAACGGCTTTATATTCCCTAAGAAGGGTGTTGATCAGTTAATAGCAATGATGTCAGCAATGAAGGAATCTGCTGATGACAATACGATAGTTACATTGAAAATTAACAAGAACAGCCTTCAGACTACCGTAAATGGTATTTCTATGCTCAGTATTTTAATTGAGGCAAAGTACCCTGATATTACGTCTATTCTTCCAAATAATTGTAACAGAGTTCTGGTGGTTGACAGAAAGCTGTTCCAGGATACTATAACTCGTGTATCAATCATGAGTAATTCCCTTAACAAGGCCGTAGAAATGGTTCTTAATAATGGATTGTTCACTATTAAGGCAAAGAACAGTAACCATGAAGAAGCCAAGGATGATATAGATTATGTAAGCTATACAGGTGATAATTTCGAGATAGCCTTTAATTCAGATTATCTTAATAACATCTGTAGGGTTATTTCCACTTCAAAGATGAAGATTTCTTTATCCAAATCATCCAATAATCTTTTAATTGAGCCTATGGCTGATGAGAATGAAGAACAGAGTTATGCAAGATATATTGTAAGCAGAATCATTGTTTAAATTTCTGTTATTGTTCTGATTGTATATTGCAAAAGGTGTCAGCTGTTATAATTCTTGAACAGCTGACATCTTTTTGTTTTAATGTACTCAGACACTGAATTACTTCTCATGTAAAAATCGATATCACTATCCAGATATGTACATACACAAAGTAAAATTAATCAATTTTAGGAATTTTATCTCATCCACCGTAACGGTGGGGAAGGGGATTAATTTCTTTTACGGTGATAACGGGTCAGGTAAAACTTCTGTATTGGAAGCTATTAATTATCTATCTCAGGCCAGATCATTTAGGGCCTTAAAAAATTCATCCATTATCAATTATGATGCTAAGGAATTTACTTTATTTTCAGAACTGTTTAGTGAATCAGCTGATTTAATCTCTAAACTTGGAATAGTAAGAGAAGTTGGAGGGGATATAAAGGTAAATTTTAATGGTTCACCATTAAATCGCGTTGCTGATTTAGCAAACAATATATGTATTCAGGCGATAGTTCCTAACGGCCTGTCATTATTGGAGGCCGGGCCGGGAATAAGACGAAGTTTTGTTGATTGGGGATGTTTCTATCATTTTCATGATTTTTCAGATATCAGTACTGATTTTAGAAAAATTATCAAACAAAGAAATGCCTTATTGGCAAGTAAGTCTTCAGCAGATTATCTCAATTATTGGAACAATTGTTTTGTAAATATATCAGAAAAAATCACCGGGAAGCGTACAGAATATTTAAGTATATTTAATAATTATATTAATGAGATAACTCATAGATTTCTTCCCAATATAGAAATTTCTCTAGAGTTAAATCCTGGACATAAAACTGATTCTGAGGAATTTATATCTCAGCTATTAAGTCATGCAGGAAGGGAATATGCCATGGGGTATTCTTTATTCGGTCCTCAAAAAGCTGATTTAATTATCAAAGTTAATAATAAACCTTCGCTTGATATTCTCTCAAGAGGTCAGCAGAAGCTTCTTGTCATAGCATTAAAATTGGCACAGGGAACGGTATATCAAAAACTTATGAGGACCAACTGTGTTTACATAATAGATGATCTCGGAGCAGAGTTGGATAAAAACAGTGTTGATAAGGTATTTGAACTAGTTGATGAATTATCTGATGATAATCAGTTTTTTATTACCAGTTTAGAGAATAATTCTGATTATGTAAAATCCAAATTCTCTAAAGAAGTAAAAATGTTCCACGTGGAACATAATGATATTTCTGAGCTGATTTTGTAATTGGATAACAAAGCCGCAAAGTCCACTTTTTATAGTATGATACCGATGAAGTAGGGCAGGGGACTTCTGTTTTTCTTGGTAAGTAATTGCAGAAATAATTTCAAAACTACGATGGATTACATACATAATTATATGTCTCCTCTTGGTGAAATTACAGTAGCCAGTGACGGTGAATCACTAATTGGTTTATGGTTTAATTCTCAAAAATATTTTGGAAGTACTATTTCTTTACACTGCAGGCATGAGCTGGTTGATGTATTTAAGGATACTTTTAGGTGGCTAGATTTATATTTTTCTGGTAAACAACCTGATTTTACACCGAAAATTTGTCTCAGATGCTCAGAATATCGTGCAGCTGTGCTTAATGAATTATTAAGAATTCCATTCGGAAAAACAGCAACATATAGTGATATATCTCATTCATTAGTTGAGCATAATATTATGTCAAAAGAATCTCCACGGGCTGTTGCAAATGCAATAGGGCATAACCCAATATCAGTTATTATACCGTGTCATCGTGTTATTGGAAAAAATGGTGACATGACAGGTTATGCCGGTGGTATAGAGAGAAAGATTCAATTACTTAATCATGAGTCAGAATATTCTTACAGAAGAAGCTTTATGACTGAATCAATGTTTCACGTGGAACATAATGTTTCTTAATTTATGTTAATGGTGTGACCCTTACAAAATGAATAGTAATTACGCATTTGATGCGGAATTTACTCTCTTGATTAGTTGGTAAGGAAATATATTTTAAAAGTGGATATCAGCCAGATTATTAAAAACCAAGCATAATTACTAATGATATTGAATTACATTCAGGCCTAATTAAAATAAAAATTGGAAACCGAATCTGACAGGATTCAGTTTTTCTTGAGTAAATGTATAAGTCATACCATGATAATAAATTCCAATTGGCTGTAAATTTTTAAATTTATGTTTCTATACCTGAAACCAAGGTTGTTTGTTAGTATGTAAATTCATTGATTAGTTGTTTCACGTGAAACAATCAATAATGCAGTCGCATCGTAATAATCTCAAATCACTGCATAAACTAATAACCTGAAATCGTGATAACTTATTTTATAAAGGTCTAGAGCTAATCATCACTATATTATAAATATAATATTATTTTGATATGTCTGGAGATTGTTTCACGTGGAACATAAACAGACAGTTGATACATTTGTTTGTTTTTTGATTAGTTAGTATCGTGTGGTCTGGATTTTGGGGATAAAAGCAATAATTCTATTGAATTTTACGAATAATAGTGTAATATAAAGGAAATATAATTCAGTGCGTCTTTAGCTCAGCTTGGTTAGAGCATCACCTTGACATGGTGGGGGTCGTTGGTTCGAGTCCAATAAGACGCACCAGAATCAAATGTGTGAGGCAACCTGTGAGGTTGCTTTTTTTATTGTTAATACCAAAATGCATTTGTATTACAAAAGGGCACTAATGCGAACTCTCTAAATAAAATCCTGAAGCATTTGGTTTATAAAAAGTTGTCCCTTGTTGGAGATGACAATTTTATCCTCTAGAAGCGATACTAATCCTTCTGCTTCATATTTTTCAAATAAATGCCTTATATTCTCAAAACAGAGTCCGGTTAAGTCTTCGTACTCTCTAATTGGAATTGGAGAAAATAATCTGAGACGATTAAGAAAATATTCAAAGGTAAGGTCTTCATTTGATATGTGGTCATCAGTAGCATAAATATTACTAATTCTGTTCTCATTCATGCTCCTGATATATTCGCAGGTATTTTCGATTCGTGATTGTCTGTGGATGCTGTTACTCTCCGTGATTTTACTGTGAGCCCCGGAACCTGCGCCTAGATAATCTCCGAAAGTCCAATAATTGAGATTGTGTTTACATTCAAATCCTTTTTTTGCAAATGCACTAACTTCGTAATGTACATAGGAGTGTTGCTTTAGAAGGTCATAGCCTTCAAGATAGATTGAATCAATGATATCCTCTTTAGGTAGGGGAGGTATATTTCTGGCATAAGGAGTATCCTCCTCAATGGTCAGTTGGTACCAGGATATATGGTTGGGATTTAGTTTGATAACCTCATCAAGATCCAATATAGCATCTTTAAGACTTTGTCCAGGCAGAGAGTGCATAAGATCAATATTAAAGTTTTGAAAATATTTTGCTATATTTTCGGCAGCTATGATGGCTTCATTTCTGTTGTGTATTCTGCATAGCCGTTTAAGACTGTCATTATTAAGACTTTGTACTCCAAGACTTATTCTGTTAATACCTAAACGACGATACTCTCTGATGTTGTTCTCTGTAACTGTTCCCGGATTAGCCTCCATACTGATTTCTACAGAATCGGACAAACAGAAATTACGAACTATTGCGTCCATAATCGATTCAATCTGTTTAGGATTAAGAAGAGTCGGTGTACCTCCACCGATGTATACGGATTCTATTTTTCTTCCGGAAGACGCTTCAGAATATATGCTGAGTTCTTTTATTAAAGCACTGACATAATTATCCTGTACACCGTCAGTACCTATTTTTTCAGAAAAGAAATCACAATATGGACATTTGCGAATACAGAATGGAATATGTATATACAGGCCTAACGGTGGAATAATCATAGAGAATTAAACTCCATATTTTTTAAGGAGAACTTCTAACATATCTTTCATTGCCTGTCCCCTGTGACTGAGTTTGTTTTTTAGCTCTGGGGAGATTTCGGCAGCAGTTTGTCCTAGTATCGGAATTAAGAAGGATGGATCATAACCAAAACCATTGGTTCCTCTTTTTTCTAAAATAATTTTACCTTCCCACGATCTTTGACAAATTATCGGGGTTGGGTCCATTTCGTTCTTCATAAAAACAAGAACACACCAATAACGTGCTGTTCTATTACATTCCGGATACGCAGATACTTCTTCAATGAGTTTATTAAGATTTTCCTCGTCAGTTGCATTAAGGCCACTGTAACGTGATGAATAAACACCTGGTCTGCCATTTAGACAATCGACCTCTATACCAGAGTCATCTGCAATAGCCGGTAATCCAGAATACTTTGCGGCATTTCTTGCCTTTATAATGGCATTTTCAACAAAGGTTGTTCCTGTTTCATCTGCAGAAGGAACATTGAATTCACTTTGAGGTATAACCTTAATATCAGTAAATTGAAGCATTTTATTAAATTCTGCACACTTAGCTTTATTGCCGGTTGCCAGCACTATCTGTTTTTCTGAAGTATTCAATTTAAGTTCCTTGAAAAAAAACGTTATATCAGAATAAAATTCTGCAACTTATCGGTTAACTAGTATCAGGTTAGTATACGAACAAAAAAGACTAATTTCTACAAAAAAGGGAATCACAGTGTGTGTGATTCCCTTAGCGCAAGAGATATTAAATATTATGACTGGACTTCCAGAGTCTCTGTTTTAGCATTTTTTGGTTTATACTTGGTGAAATATCTCATCACAAGTATAAAGAAGATAGGTACAAAGAATACGGCAAGAACTGTTGCTGAAAGCATACCGCCGATTACACAGATACCTATTTCGTTACGTCCTGCCGCACCGGCTCCAGTACTGATGGCAAGTGGCAGCACACCAAGTATGAATGCAAATGATGTCATTAATATTGGGCGTAAACGAATGCGTGATGCTTCAATAACTGACTCAGATAAACGATGTCCCTTATCGTATAATTCCTTAGCAAATTCTACAATAAGAATTGCATTTTTGGCAGAGAGACCAATAGTGGTTAAAAGACCAACCTGGAAGTAAACGTCATTTTCAAGAGGCTTACTCCACGGTATCAGCCAAGGGAATAACTGAGTCAGATAAGCTGCGCCGACAGCACCGACGATACCTAGAGGTACAACCAGCATAACGGCAAAAGGAATACTCCAGCTTTCATATAATGCAGCAAGACAAAGGAATACGAACAGCAGGGAAATGGAATACAGTGCAACTGAGTTCGAACTTGCCTGCCTTTCCTGGAATGAAACGCCATTCCATGCAATGCTGTACCCAGGAGCATTTTCTTCCACAAGTCTTGTCATTTCATCCATTGCCTGACCGGTTGAAATACCATTTGCAGCTTCACCCTGAATTTCTACGGCAGATACACCATTAAAACGTTCAAGTCTAGGTGAGCCATAGGTCCATGATGATTTTGCAAAAGATGAGAATGGAACGAGTTTACCTTCATTGTTGCGGACATACCACTTGTTAAGATCATCTTCACTCATTCTTGAAGATGCTTCTGACTGCAGATAAACCTTTTTAATACGGTTTCTGTCCATAAAGTCATCAATATAAGAAGAACCCCAGGCTGCAGACAAAGTGTGGTTGATGCTGCTTATTGCAAGTCCCTGAGACATAGCTCTAGGGTAATCAACATCAATCTTAAGCATAGGCGTGTCATCCATACCGTTAGCTCTTACGCGGGTCAGCAGTTTTGCTGACTCAGGAGAATTTGTTGCAGCTATAACTTGATTTCTGACATTCATCAATGCCTCATGACCATGTTGAGACTGGTCCTGAATGAACATGTCAAAGCCTGCTGCGGTACCGAGCTCCGGTATGGCAGGTAGGTTAAATGCAAACACCAGACCTTCACGTATTCCCATCAGGCGAGGGAATGCTCTCTGAACAATTTCTCTAACATGCTGGTCATTACGTTTACGTAAATCCCAGTCTTTCAGCTTGATGAAAGCCATGCCTGCATTCTGGCCACTGCCTGCAAAAGAAAAACCTGCGATGCCCATTACTGATTCCACGTTCTCAGGTTCTTCATTCAGGAAATAATCACTAAGTTGGTTCAGAACTTCACGGGTTCTTTCCATTGTTGCGCCGGCAGGCAACTGAACCATTGCCATCAGCACACCCTGGTCTTCTTCCGGTACGAAAGAAGTTGGTATGCGCAGGAACATTGCTAAAGTCGCAACACAGATAACAATATAGAGAATAATGTAAGGGATTAAAGATTTGATTACATAATTCACTACTTTTACATATAAATCAGTACAGAATTTAAATGTTTGGTTAAACAGTGCGAAAAACTTATCCAGAGCGATTTTGCGCAGTTTATCTGCAAGAGTATCCTTTATTCTGGCAAGAACACCTAATGGACCACGGTAAGTAGGTTGGGTGTTTTCATCTTTTAATATTGTGGCACATAGAGCCGGTGTCAAAGTCAGTGCCGTAAATACGGACAGAGCCATTGCTGAAACAATGGTAATAGAGAACTGTCTGTAAATGATACCGGTTGAACCACCGAAGAATGCCATAGGAATGAACACGGCAGACAGGACCAAAGCAATACCAACGAGAGCTCCGGTGATCTGATCCATTGATTTCTGGGTTGCCTTGTATGGTGAAAGGCCTTCGGAGTGCATGATTCGTTCCACGTTTTCAACTACCACAATGGCGTCGTCTACAAGCAGACCGATTGCGAGTACAACACCAAACATAGTCAATGTATTGATGGAGAAATTAAACACTGACATGATGGCAAAAGTACCTAGCAGTACGACCGGAACCGTAATGGTAGGAATGATTGTTGCCCTGATGTTCTGCAGGAACACGTACATAACCAGGAATACAAGAATGATTGCCTCAAACAGGGTATGTACTACTTCGTTAATGGAAATCTTAATAAATGGAGTGGTATCGAACGGATATACAACTTCATAGCCGGCAGGCATATATTGTCTGAGTCTTTCCACTTCCTGTACGACTCTGGCTGATGTTCCTATTGCATTTGCACCTGATGCGAGGCGAATACCGATACCAGTCGTAGGCTGTCTGTTATATTCTCCGGAAAACTGGTAGTTTGAAGTTCCGAGTTGAACATCGGCAACATCCTGCAGCTTAACAAAAGAACCATCAGAATTCATGCGAATAATAATGTTTCTGAATTCTTCTGGAGAGGTAAGTCTTGACTGGCCTCTGATGGTATAGCTGTATACCTGTCCTGGAACAGCTGGCGCACTGCCGAGGGAACCGTATGTAACCTGAGCATTCTGCTGAACTATGGCTGATTCAACTTCAGCGATAGTTAAGTTGTACTTATTCAGCTTGTCTGGGGATACCCATACGCGCATTGCATATTCAGCTCCGAATACGGTAATGTCACCTACACCTTCAAGACGACTGAGAGGTTCTTTCATTACGGAATGGGCGTAGTCTGCAAGGTCATATACTTGGATTGAAGGATCTTTAGAAATAAGAGCTACAACCATGAGAAATGCATCGGTACTTTTTTTAACGTCAATACCGTTCTGCTGTACAACAGTAGGTAACTGGGAAGTACATTGATTGAGCTTGTTCTGTACCTGTACCTGAGCAATATCCGGATTGGTGCCAGGTTCAAATGTAATTTCGATTTCAGATGAACCGTAACCATCGGAAGATGAACTCATGTACATGTAACCGTCAAGGCCAATCATGTTCTGTTCTATGATTTTGGTAATTGTATTTTCAACAGTTTCTGCATTTGCGCCCGGATAGCTTGAGCGAATTGTTACTGTTGGTGGGGCAATGGTTGGATATTGTGATACCGGCAGGGAATTAATAGATAAAATACCTGCAAGCATGATTACTATTGCCAACACCCATGCAAAAATGGGGCGATCAATAAAAAAACGGGCCATTGGTTATTTCCTTTATTCCTTGTTCTGCACATCACTGTTTTCAGTCTGTGGTTTCTTGTCTATAGGGGTAACCGGAGCTCCGGGACCGATTTTCTGAAGATTGGTTGTAATAACCCTGTCATTCTTCTTGATGCCACTGACTACTATGTAGTCATGTTCATACTCACCATTAATAAAAATGTTGTGCTGTTCAACGGTGTTTACGTTATTTTCGCTCTTAATGGTATATACCATGTTGGTACCGTTATTCTGTCGAAGAACGGCTACTTGAGGAACAAGAAGAACGTCTTTCTGGATTCCCTGATTTACGTTCGCCTTGATGTACATTCCGGGGAGAATGTATTGATTATGATTAGGAACCTTTACACGCACATTCACCATACCGGTAGATTCGTCGACGGTAACCTCAGAAAATTCGAGAGATCCCTTCTGTTCCAATTTTTCTCCGTTTTCAAGGAACAGTTCAACCTGTTCACTTCCTGAATTATTTGGGTCGAACAAACCTTCAGCCATATTCTTTTTCATGTTGAGGTGTTCCGTCACCGATAATCCAAGGTCAACATAGATAGGATCCAACTGCTGAATTGTAGCCATAGGCGTTACCTGACTGTTGGTAACCAGAGCTCCTTCAGTTACGTTTGAACGACCTATAGTCCCTGTGATAGGTGCGTATACTTTAGTATAGGCAAGGTTTATTTCTGCTGTTTTGACGGCTGCTTTTGCTGCAAGAACCTGAGCCTCTGCTGCTTTGTTGCTTGCAAGAGCATCATCGTAATCCTGTTTACTGATGGCATTGGTGTTTATTAATTTGCTGAATCTGTCATATCTAAGCTTTGATGAGTATAGATTTGCTTCAGCCTGTGCAAGAGAGGCTTTGGCACTGGCTAACTGGGCTTCGTACATGGCCGGGTCTATTTGATAGAGCTGATCTCCCTGATTGACTACCGAACCTTCAGTAAAAAATCTTTTTAAGATAACGCCTGAAACCTGAGGTCTTACTTCAGCTGTTCTTACGGCTGTAGCTCTGCCGATAAGAGACGAAATTACCGGAATGTCCTTGGAGGTAATTTCCTGATAATCGACAGGAGCCGCAAAGCCGTGAGCTTGATTGTTTGGTGCTTTATCGCATGCTGTAATTGAAAAAGTGGTTAACATACATGCAAAAAAAGCTGTCTTGTTTAGTTTTTTTGAATGATAGTGCATTATAGTGCTCCAAATATTAGTGTACGCTTACAATTATAGCCATTTTTTTTCTTTTTTTCTATACATACATATAAGTATGTATATATACTATTGGTTGAATGGATAAGTGAAATTTAATGTAATTACCAAACAATTACATATATAATTAGTCAATTCGTATGTTAATATGGATATGTCAAACTGTTCTTATGGTCAGTATGGATAAAGATGACGGTTCAGAATCATATATTACGTAGAGAGTAATTTTTAAATGGTTAGGAAAACAAGAGAAGAAGCACTGAAAACAAAACAAAATATAATGGATGTTGCCAAGCAACTGTTCTGTGAAAAGGGCTATGAGAAAACAAATCTTAGTGACATAGCAGACGTGGCCGGAGTTACGAGAGGTGCTATTTACTGGTATTTCCAGAACAAGGATGATTTATTCATTGAACTCTGCAAGGACATGATAGATGCGGATACCAACCTTTTTCACCTTGTCGAAGCCATTAATAGGGATAACCTTTCTCCGTTGCAGAGTCTGAGAGAGTGGTTATACACAATAAATGAATCACTTAGATGTAATGATAACATCTTATTTATAAAGATAATTAATAATGTGCTTTGGGGAAATCACGGCAGTAAAAGAATAAAAAAGATGTTAAGAGACATAAACAGTGATTTCAACAAGAATTACCTGCTTCTTATCAAAGATGCCATAAAGAAAAAAGAGCTTCCGGAGAACGTAGATCCTGTAAAAGCCTCAAATTTTCTCTGTTCGGTTATAACCGGGTATATCATGCAGTATGTTGACGGAGCCCAATCTGATATAGTCGATTTTAACAAGCCTCTTGTAGACATGTTTATTGAGCAGTTGCCAAAGTTTATATTTTAATCTTAGTTTTTTATCAGTAATCATTTAGATTTTTTAAGATTAATGGATACGACGATTCTAATAAATCGCCGAATATGGGGATAAGGTGAATTATTAATAAACTGTAATTTTATTGTTTTTAATATGTTTGATTTTTGATCAAGCATACTTTATAATAAGATTGTTCGTATATTCAAATATAATAGAATAGTATAAATTTTTTTTATACTTAAAATAATATTAAGAACGAAGGAAGATATTTATGAAGAAAAGTTTATTAGCTGTGGCCGTATTAGGTGCTTTTATTGGTGGTAATGCCTTTGCGGCAGAAGAAAATACTGGTTATATCGGTGTGAAGGGTGGTTGGAGCCATGTAATGGGTCATCAGTCTCGTTGGGTTGACACTGCTGACCGCAAGACCAGCAATGATTTTGATGCAGGTCTGTATGCCGGTTATAATTTCACCAACTTCTTAGGTATTGAAGCTGGTTATGACTATCTCGGTAAGTTTGCCAACAAGGGCTACAATGACAGCAAGAAGCTTGGTGATTACTACGTTCACGGTGCTGAAGCAGCAATTGTTCCTTCATACCCAATTACCAAGGATTCTGATGTTTTCGTTAAGTTAGGTGCTTTATTCGCTACTGTTAAGGATGATGCTTACGGTAAGAATGCATTCCATACCTCTCCATTAGTTGGTGCTGGTACCCGCATCGGTTTAGGTGATGACTTCACTCTCCGTCTTGAGTACTTATATGCTCACAAGTTCATGGATAGTGCTTCTAAGTTCGGCTATGCTCCAAATCTTCAGAATGTAAATTTAGGTCTTGAATGGAAATTTGGCGGTGCTGCACCAGCTCCTGCTCCTGTAGTTGCTCCAAAGGCTCCAGAAACCGTAGTAATTAACGAAACCATTTCTTTAGATGCTGCAACCTTATTTGATTTCGGCAGCTCAAGCTTATCTGCAAATGGTAAGAACCGTATTGCTACCGAAACCCAGAAGATTCGTGAAAACGACTTAAAGGATGTTTCAATTCGCGTAGAAGGTCACACTGACCGTATTGGTTCAGAAGCTGCTAACATGAAGCTTTCAAAGAAGCGTGCTGAAACCGTTGTTGAAGAATTCATCGCTAACGGTGTTGATCAGTCTGCTATCTCTGCTGAAGGTTACGGTGAATCAAGACCAGTTACCGGCACTGAATGTGACAATATCAAGAACCGTAAGAAGTTAATTGAATGTCTTGCTCCAGATCGTCGTGTAGAAGTTAAGTTCTCTGGCGTTAAGCAGGTTATCGAAACCAAGTAATATTCATAATAGAATTATTAACTTGAAATAATTTAAGAAGGGAGAAGCTATGGCTTCTCCCTTTTTGATTTTGAATATCGTTTTTTAAATTTTAGAATCTCTAATTGTAAAAAGAAAACGGCCGGTAAATGTTCATTACCGGCCTGTTTAACAAATAGTGGAACGATTATTAGTCCACATCAATTAGGTAATTTACTAGGCATCAATTTCAGCCAGATGCGCATTTTCTGAGATAAATTCCTTACGAGGAGCCACTTCTTCGCCCATTAATTTGGTAAAGGCTTCGTTAGCTTCGATGGCATCATTTAAAGTTACTTTTAAGAATACACGATGATCAGGATTCATTGTAGTATCAAAAAGTTCTTCAGGATTCATCTCACCTAAACCCTTGAAGCGCATGATCTTGATTCCGCTTAAACCTTCCTTAAGCAGGAAATCATGAACTTGACCAAAATCAGTTACATTCTGGGTCTTGGCTCCACATCTTACGTATGCATTCTCTTCGAGTAAGCCATTAATAAGCTTGGATACCTTAGCAATCTTTGCGTAATCCTGACTTACAAAGAATTCGTAAGGCAAAGAATAGTTCTTAGTAACCCCGTAATGAAGAACACTGACTTCAGGGTAATAAGATTCTTTATCTTCTCTAAACTTTGTATGAACAGAGAAAACAAGGCCCGGAACTTCTTTCTTCTTCAGTCTTGCTTCGAACGCATTTTTCCATGATTCGAATTTAGATACATCCTTCATGGAATCTTCAGTTAACGGATCTATGAAGACCAGTTCGCTGGTAAGCATCTCAGGAATTCTTCTGTCAATACGTCTGTAAAGAGGGAACAGGTTAACATACTGCAGGAAAATGGATTCTAAAGGCTGACCGAAAATCGGAGGCGCATCAGGATTAACAAAAAGCTGAGCATCATTAAGTGCCAATGATGTTTCATACTCGTTCTTTTCAACTTCGTCAGTTATGTACCTGAAATTCTTCTCTGATTTACTGTATTTGTAGAGAGGAGGCTGAGCAATGTATACGTAACCTCTTTCAATCAGATCAGGTAACTGTCTGTAGAAAAATGTCAGCAACAGAATTCTGATGTGAGCACCATCCACATCCGCATCGGTCATGATTACGATGTTGTGATATCTCAGATTATCAGGATTGTATGCATCCCTGATACCGCATCCAAGAGCATTAATCAGGGTTCCGATGGTTTCAGAACTGATGATCTTGTCGAATCTGGTTTTTTCAACATTCAGAATCTTACCGCGTAATGGGAGAATTGCCTGATATTCAGGTTTTCTGCCTGATTTTGCACTACCGCCAGCGGAGTCACCTTCCACTATGTAAAGTTCACATTCTTCCGGTTTCTTGCTTGAACAGTTAACAAGCTTGCCCGGAAGGTTAGAAATAGCGTCCTTTTTATTGAAACGTTCTCTGATCTTCTTTGCTTCTTTTCTGTATTCTGAAGTTGAAAGAATTCTTTCTATAATCAGCTTAGCTTCGGTTGGATTTTCATTTAAAAATTCCAAAAATTTTTCACTAACTATAGAGCTGACACATGATGAAACTTCAGACGAAACCAGTTTGTCCTTTGTCTGAGAAGAGAACTTAGGATCAGGAACCTTTACAGAAACTATAGCAGTGATGCCGTCAACAGCGTCACTGTGAAGAATATCGATGTTATCCTTATCCTTTTTAGGAATGAAGCTACATTCTTTAATATACTCTTTTACTGCAGAAACAAGACCTCTTCTGAAGCCGTCACGATGTGTTCCGCCATCTTTCTGTGGAATATTATTGGTGAAGCAGAAAGTATTGTCCGCATAGGCATCAGTATACTGAACTGCCACTTCAACATTAATTCCTTCCTTTTGATCGAATTTAGCACAGTAGAACAGCTTTTCTGTAAGTTTGTTCTTACCGTGGTTAAGGTATTCGATGAAGGACTGAATTCCGCCCTGATAATGGAATTCATCGTGCTTGTTTTCGACACGTTCGTCTGTAAGGTTTATTCTTACACCGGAGTTTAGGAACGATAACTCTCTCAGTCTGGTCTGTAACTTTGTGTAGTCAAACTCTGTAATGGCAAAAATAGAAGGGCTTGGCCAGAAATGAATTTTTGTACCAGTCTCACTTGTATCGCCTATGGCTTTCAGAGGAGCTGTTGGATGTCCTCCGTCAACGTAGGTCTGCTGCCAAATATGTCCCTGTCTTTTAATTGTGAGCTGTAATTTGTCAGACAAAGCGTTTACAACTGAAACACCTACACCATGAAGACCACCAGAAACTTTGTATGAGTTCTGGTCAAATTTACCGCCGGCATGAAGAATTGTCATTACAACTTCCGCTGAAGAAACACCTTCTTCAGGGTGAATGTCTACAGGTATACCACGGCCATCATCTTCTACGGAAACAGAACCATCGGCATGAATGACAACGTTGATGTTTTTACAGAAGCCCGCCAATGCTTCGTCAATAGCATTATCCACAACTTCGAAGACCATATGGTGCAAACCTGAACCATCGTCTGTATCACCAATATACATACCTGGTCGTTTGCGAACAGGATCCAATCCTTTTAATACTTTGATTGAATCCCCATTATATTCTTTATCTTGTTCGCTCATAGTTTTGTCTTTACTCTTTGAGCCGCCGTAAAGCTCATTACAGCGGTGATGTTTAAACATGAAAAATCAGATGAATTATAGCACAATACAGCTATTTTTTAAATTGCTGTAATGCGTGCTTTATTCTGAACGGACAACAAAATGTGAGTATGTACAAAAACGAAAATTACTTGTACCGAGAGGAGGAATAACTCTGATTATGTTGATAATTTCGATTTGTTTAATACATTGTGACTACAGGTAGCAGTGCAATTATGGATACCATATTGAATTTAAGTGCACAGTTTACATAAAGGTGATTGTATGCTTAAATGAAATTACTTACGTTTTTTACATTAATTCATAATCTTAGGAGACATGTGTTCATGAACCATATTCATTCGGAATTTGATGCCCACAGGGCAGTATGGGCACTGTGGCCTAGCAGTTTATGTAATTATCATGACGAAGCAGTTCCACTTCAGAAATCTTTTGCAAGGTTTGTTGCAGCTGTTTCCATGCACACCCCGGTATTTGTGTCCGTATCAGAAAATGAGTATGAAAGGGCTCGTTTCATCATTCCCAAACACATAACCATGTATAAAATTGACTGTGACGGGGTCTATGCAGATGATCTTCATGTTCATTTTGTATATGAGGACGGGGCTTCAAAAGTGGTTACGGGAGCGGATATTTCCTGTAAGGCTGCGTCTGTTTTAAACGGTTTTAATAATTATCACTGTTTAAACTTTTCAGAGAAAAAGCTTTTGTCACATCTTGATTTCGAAACAGATGGCGAAGGTACTTTTGTTGTTCTCCAATCTAACCTGAATTTATGCGGTTTCACATTAGAATCTTTGAGGAATATGTTCGAAAAATTTGGTCGTGTTCATAGGATTATGCTGATAAGGGACACAGATTTTCCGGATATACATGTTCAGTCAGTTACAGATTTATTACGTTTTGTCGGCCCCGGAATCGTGGTGCTTAACAATGTTCCTCACGAGGAGAAAAATCCTTTTTATAAGCTGCTAAATCATGTTTTCGGGATGGTTTCAGGTGAACGTGATTCAGAGGGACGTGAGTATATTATTAAAACAATTCCTTTTGGCAGATACGAAGGTGCGGGATATGCCACATATCGTGATAGGGGCTTTAAATATTCCGTTGCAGGAAGCTATCTCAATTTTATGATTACAAATCAGAGTGTGGTAGTGCCATTAATTGACCCTGAGAATGACAATCAGATTCTGATAAATATGCAGAATAGTTTGGGAGCTCTCGGGTTTGATGTGAATGGTGTGGATGCTGTGGATCTGTACGCAAACGGGCTTGATTTCAAGAAACTGGTAATGCCTGTCTACAGATAGCGACAACTTTTGAGCTGAAAATAATAATATGTTTCCCCCTGTCAACGTTTTGAAAGCAGGGGGAATTTCATATACGGATTTTATTCCTCTGAATCATCAAGTGGTCTTATCATCTGTTTCAGCATGAGTTCAACCTGTTCTGCTATTCTTGGTGATACGATAACAACCATCTGAGAGAATGGCTTGTCTTCCCATTCTATCTGGTTGGTTATAGGATAGCATTCACCCTGAACCCCGTGAATAATGAACGGATATCCGTCATTGAAGTCAAAAATACCTTTAAGACGGATGATTGATTCACCAAACTGTGAATTGATGGCATCAAAAGCGTGAATAACTGTAAATCTGTTAAGGGGTTTGTCAAAAGACATGGCAATTGTCTGGTAATTTGAATGAATCGGCAATGTCTTGTTCATAACTCCTGACATTTTTACCGGAGCCATGCCGGAAGCCAGTTTATAATCACTTCTTTTTGAGTTTATCCATTTCATTGCGGTTTTGATGTCTTTTGGGGTATTAAAGATATCAAAAGAGGTGAAAGCGTCCATTGGAGGATTGTCCAGACTGCTGAGATATACGTCTGCAGACTGGTTTAAGTCTTCAACTGTGTTTTTCAGTGCTTCGATTTCATCCTGGCTGAGTCTGTCGGTTTTACTGATAATAATTTTGTCAGCCATGGCGATCTGTTTGACTGCTTCATAGTTATGAGCCAGTTCTTCCTTTGCATTGATACCATCAACTACGGTTATTGTACCTGCAAAGTTATAGTTAATTAGGATATCTTCGTAGTGGAAAATAAGATCAATAATAGGAGCAGGATCTGCGATACCGGTAGTTTCAATAATTACCCTGTTAAAATCAAATTCAGGATTGTTGTCGCGTTCTTCAATAAGGTAGTGAAGTACGTTTACTAGTCCATCCTGTACTGTACAGCAGATACATCCGGAGTCCAGAACAATAACAGGATTATCACCAGAGATAAGTTTGTTATCGATAGGAATTTCACCGACTTCGTTAATGATGAGTACGGTGCCTTTCATTTCAGGGTTGTTAACAACTTTGTTCAATAAGGTGGTTTTTCCGCTGCCGAGAAAACCTGTGAGTATCTGTAGCGGAGTTTGATTAAATACGTTACTCATTTATGCTTCCGATGTTTCTAACAAAATTTTTGCTGCCCGAGTTATATTCTTCTCAATATCAATCCAATTGTTTTCTTCCTGAAGTTTCAATGGTGATATATGGGATGTGCAACAGGCTGCCACGTTTGGTTCATTGATGTAATCCTTGATTATTTCTAAGGTGATGCCTCCAGAGGGCATGAATCTTACATCATAATCTTTGTAAACTTTGCGCAGAAAATCCACGCCTCCGTATTTTTCTGCCGGATAAAATTTTAGCACAGAAAATCCCATGGACAGTGCAATATTTAATGATTCCACGGAATTGACACAGGGAATATATGGCTGATTGTGTAAGCAACAAAATTCCATAAGTTTGGGGTCGAATACCGGGGATATGAGAATGTCCAGTCCCAAGCCTCTGGCTTTAGTTATATCCTGTGTCGAAAGGCATGTGCCGGCAAATATATAGGTATTTGGAAAATCCTTTTGAACAACATCAACAAGCTGTTTCACGTAAGGAGAATTCATTCGTATTTCAATGGTACGGAATCCGTTGTCGTAATACATGGCAAGTAGTTTCCGATAATCGAAACCGTCCGTGACATCTATTATTGGAATGATTCTGCTGCTGGCAACAATTGACAGGATGTTGTCAGAAAAACATCCTCGGCTTCTTGCTAATTTCTGCATGCTCAGTCCTCTGGATCGTCGTCCAAGAACTCGTCTGAATCGTCTGTGTCGCCAAAGTCATCATCTTTGTATCTGTATGAATCCTCGTCGTCAATGGGATTTCCATCTGCATCGACTGCAATGCCATCTTCGTTAAAGATTACGTTGCGATCCCAGACAGCAAAGTCATCATCGTTGAAATTACCCTCATTGGTGTAATTACCGTCATCTTCTTCCTGAAAATAATCATCATCAAAATCACTTGGCGTCATAATAAAACTCCCTGTAATTTACGTTTAGTCAGATAATTTTATAAAATTCAGTATTGCCGCAACAGCCGGTGTTCTGTACTGATCTTCTTCTATAAGGATATCATGAAGACTGTTTTTTATCCTGATAATATTCGGCTTAACCCGGCTGTATGATGCCAGTTTTTCAGTAAAACGCAAAATGTCTGCTGAGGAGACCATATTGTCGTTTTCAGCTATCAGGAAAAGACAGGGAATATCCATATCATACTTAGCAGACCAGACGCTCTCAAGACATGAAACAGCCGCTCTCAGCCAAGAGGTGGTCATGCCTCCGAGTTTTGCTTCCGGATATCGTGAATACAGGTTGTAGTAGTTGTCGTTTCTCTGGCTATCATGAGTGTTGGCATCAAGTCCTATAGTTTTTTTTCTGAAACGATCGTTAAAGTAAAAGAAAACGGGACCATTGCAGGAAAAAGGTTTGGACAGTAAATCTCTCAGATGTGATAGTGCCTTTATCATGAATGTGGGAACCGGCTGCCTAATTCCAAGAAACGGGGAAATGAATATAAGTCTGCTGATGCTTTTAAGTATTTCCGTTCTCTGAATAGCCTTAAGGGTTATCAGACCTCCCATTGAGATGGCAATAACCGTCAGTGGCATGGCGTCGGTTAGCGATTTGATTACATTCCCAAGGTCATTAACGTAGGTGTCAAATGAATCTATGTGGCACATTTCAGGGTCGGAAGTAATCCGGGGACTGAATCCCTGACCTATATGGTCGTAAACGGTAACTTTAATTCCATTGTCACAGAGCTGTCTGCAGAAATCCTGATACTTATAGAGCATTTCATTTCTTCCCTGAACAATAAGAACCTGTTTCCCCAAAGGACGTAAGGGCGTGTAGACCAACCCTTCAAGCTTGCGTCCGGATGATTCTATCTGAATACGTTCAGGAATAATTTCTGCTGTCATATGTGACGTCAGCCTTTACGTCTAACTACGCGGTTAATGTTATTAAGCGCCTTGATTTTTCTGATTATGTTGGCCAGATGCAGTCTGTCTCTAACAGTTACAACAAGGTTGAGAATATATACTTTTCCTTCCTTGGTCTCAGAGCTTATTTGTGAAATGTTTGCTCCGCATACTGAAACAGCATTACTGATTTCGCCAATCATGCCCTGTATATTAACCATTTCTATACGTAATCCCGCTTCAAACACTTCATTACATGCGTTATTCATGTCCCAGCTTACAGGAAGGAATTGCTCATTCGGATTTGATGTTTTGAGATTTGCACAGTTGCTGGTATGAATCACCAAACCCTTTCCTGGATTAACATGGGCGACAATTGAGTCACCGGGAATTGGATGACAACAGTTCGCAAATACGTAGTTAAGACCACCTGTGCCATTGATTGATGAAGGCGGTAGGGTTGCATGCGGATTCTTTCCGGTAGGGGAATTCATGGCTTCATTGTTAAGGAGTTTGTTCGCAACGATAACTGTGAATAAATTACCAAGAGCTATATCCACATACAGCTCATTAAGGTTGGCTTTTCCAAATTCTTTAAGAACCCTGTCAATGGTATCGGAAGGAATATTCTCGATTCTGGTTGCACCCATGGCATTACGCAAAAGTCTTTTACCGAGTAACTGACATTCCTCAAGTTTAAGACCTTTAAGATACTGTCTGATTTTGCTTCTTGCTCTGGAGGTGACCACGCTGTCCAGCCAGATTGCGTTTGGCTGAGAAACTGGAGAAGTAAGTATTTCAACACTCTGTCCGGATGATAAAGGTCGGTTTAGAGGAAATGGGTGATGATCCACACGAGCACCTATACAGTGCTGTCCGATGTCACTGTGTACGGCATATGCAAAGTCCACAGGAGTTGCACCATTCGGTAATTCATAGATTTTACCTTCAGGAGTAAACACATAAATTTCTTCCGGAAAGAAGTCTGTTTTAACGCTTTCGATAAATTCAAAGGAGTTGCTTGCACTCTGCTGTAGTTCGAGCAGACTTTTGATCCACCTTTGAGCGTGAATTTGCGCTGATGAGTCAACCATTTCGGAGCCATTAATCTTGTAGAACCAGTGTGCGGCCACACCCTGATTTGCCATCTGATCCATAAAATCGGTACGGATCTGGATTTCTATCGGAATACCGTGTGGTCCGACAAGAGAGGTGTGGAGAGACTGATAGCCGTTAATTTTTGGAATGGCTATGTAATCTTTGAATCCGCCTGGACGCGGCTTGAACAGGTTATGCATTTGTCCGAGAACACGGTAGCAGGTGTCCACATTGTCTACGATGATTCTGAAGCCGTATACATCCATGATTTCATGAAACTGTATCTCTTTTTTTACCATTTTCATATAAATGGAATAGAGATGCTTTTCCCTGCCCTGAATACGGTATTTGATATTGGTTTCCTCAAGGCGGCCGTTTATGTCGGCAAGGATTGATTTGATTATTTCCTTTCTGTTGTTGCGGGCATGCTTCATGGCATCTTTCAGAATGCGGTAGCGCATGGGATACATGGCTTCGAAACCAAGTTCCTCAAGTTCATTTTTAATGCTGCTTATACCGAGTCGGTTTGCGATAGGCGCAAAAATTTCCAGGGTTTCCTTGGCTATTCTTCTTCGTTTATCAGGTCTAAGGGCACCGATGGTTCTCATATTATGTGTTCGGTCTGCAAGTTTAATCAGAATTACACGGATGTCACTGGTCATAGCCATGATCATTTTTCTGAAATTTGCGGCCTGCGCTTCTTTATGGTCGTGAAACTGGAGTTTATCGAGCTTGGTGACACCAAGAACGAGATGAGTTATTGTTTCTCCGAAAATTGAGTTCAGCTGTTCGGCATTGATGGGGGTGTCCTCAACAACGTCATGGAGGAGGGCAGCCATGATTGTCTCATGATCCAGTTTCATTTCAGCAAGGATCTGGGCAACGGCAACCGGATGGGTGATATAAGGCTCTCCGCTAGAACGAACCTGACCTTCGTGGGCATTTTTCGCAGTTGTGTATGCCTGTTCGATTCTTGCTATCTGTTCAGGAGGCAGATATGTTTCGAGAGTTTTTTTCAGATTATCAAATAAATAGAGAACCGTACTCATTGCAGATATTCCTTTAATATATGGCTATATTATAGCATTAAATGTGCCACGGATTAGGGCTCTGAGTGAGTTAAATATGATGAATGTTCTCCATTACTGCGTAAAAACGAAACAAGGAAGAGTATGTGAGTAATCTTCCTTATGTTTCTAATTTGAAAAGCGAATCCAGAAATGGATTGTTTGATTATTGAATTAGTCGAAAAGACTGGTGTTTTCTAAAGGAGGAACGTCAACCATTTCGGCAAACTCCTCAGAATTCTTGAGACGACCCTTCTGATCCTGCTTATCCATGAATTCTTCAGAAATTAAACCTTCTTCGATTTCACGAAGAGCGATTACTGTAGGTTTGTCATTTTCGATCTCAACTAAAGGATCGCAACCATTTACTGAAATTTGACGAGCACGACGTGCGGCGGTTAAAACAAGGTCAAAACGATTGCCGACCTGTTCAACGGCATCTTCAACAGTAACACGAGCCATAAAAATCTCCTAAAATAATTTTGTCTGCATATTCTATCACGCACGACAGAATATGACAACACAATACACTTTGGTGACGAACGAAAGGGAGCGTCAGTTGAGTGTAATTACATACCGGTATGATTTAAAAACTGTAATTGCCTTAAGTTATGACTGGTCATCTTGTCCGTCATAACCGGCCAGAAGGTTTTCCAGAGTTTCCCCTTCATTATTTTCTATGATTACACGGGTATGACGATTAGCATTAATAATTGACCACAGGTCATTTAATGTTTGGTCAAAGTCATCGTTAATGAGGCAGTAATCATACTCATTGTAGTGAGAAATTTCCCTTTGGGCCTTGTTCATTCTGTTTGCAATGACTTCTTCTGAATCCTGTGCTCTTTTAACAAGACGCTGGCGAAGCTCTTCAAGACTTGGCGGCAGTATAAATATGCTTTTGGCTTCAGGCTCCATTTTTCTCATCTGGCGGGCTCCCTGCCAGTCTATGTCAAGGAATACGTCCTGGCCGTTCTGCAGAGCCTGTTGTACCAGTTCTCGTGAGGTTCCGTAATATTTATCGAAAACCTGAGCCCATTCGTAAAATGCCTGTCTTTCAATAAGGTTTTTGAATTCATCGACAGTAACAAAATGATAGTGAACATGATCAACTTCACCAGGTCTTGGAGGTCTGGTGGTATGTGATACTGAAAGATACATGGAATTATCATTATTATGCTGTTCAAATAAAGCCTTTAAAAGACTTGATTTACCGGCTCCGCTTGGAGAGGATATTATATAGAGGGTACCTTTCATAGATCTTCCTTATAACCTTTGGTCCATGCCTGTTCATCAATATCGAGTTCATCGTCTGACTCATCATCCGTAAATTCAGGAAAATCAGTCAGAGATGATGTGTCTTGGAACTGTGTATAGAATCGATTGAGAATTTCCTTAATTTCGGACAGTCCCTGTCTGTTTAGTGCTGAAAAGGCAACCAGGTTGTATGAACAACCGAACTCAATCAGCTGTCTCTTAACATCGTTAATTGCATTTTTTCTTGCATTATTTGCAAGTTTGTCACTTTTGGTCAGTATTATAAGAACTTCAATGTTAGCCATGGCCGCCCAGGTGATAATCTGCCTGTCCAGGTCTTTGAGCGGATGTCGGATATCCATTAGAACGACAACAGCCTTCAGTGACTTTCTTTTTTGCAGATACTCGGTAAGAGAGCGTTGCCACTTTTTTTTCACGGTTAACGGTACTTCGGCATAGCCATATCCTGGGAGGTCAACTATTCTTTTGTTTTCTTCAATTTCGAAAAGATTAATGAGCTGTGTTCTTCCCGGGGTCTTACTGGTTTTTGCAAGGTTCTTTTGTCCGGTTAGGCAGTTTAAAGCCGTTGATTTACCGGCATTTGATCTGCCCACAAATGCTATTTCAATACCGGTATCTTCCGGAAGCTTGCTGATGTCAGGAGCACTTGTGATAAAGTGTGTTTTCTGAAAGTTTATCATTGTTCGTTCCATGCTGATCTATTTCTTAATTTGATCCGGGATGATTAAGTCTTTGGTCTGTACTTTAATACTTCATATATGAAATAGGCCTGATAAGGAATAATCAGGCTTACCCCGCCAATCAGGAAAAAAGGCATGTATATCGGTGGTATTTCCGGAAAACCGAAGAAATGACATGATATGCCAACGAATAGCAAAATAATACCGGCAGCATAAAGTATTTTTGTCCAAAATGGGGCGTGTACTACTAATTTCAAAGCTTTCTGTCCGTTGATTTAAGTTACATTTATGACAGCAGACGTCATATTTAAAGAAGAAATTCAAAAAAATTTATCTAATTTTACTCTATTTTTAGGATATTTGTAAAAAGTTGCAAAAACCGCCGTAAGGCGGGTTTTGTGTGATTATTATAGAGAAGTTTTTTACATGCGAAAGTTTTCTGGATTCATCTGCATGGTTTAGATAATGCTATTCGAGATTAAGATCCTTTAGTTTTCTTGTAAGGGTATTTCTTCCCCATCCCAAAAGTCTTGCAGCCTCCTGTTTATGGTCATGGGTATATCTTAATGCAGTTGTAATCAAAGCCCTTTCAAATTCAGGAAGTGCTTCACCCAGGACATCTGTGCAGCCCTCATGAAGTCTTTGACTAACCCAGTCCTTAAGGAGATTCTGCCAGCACAGATCAATTGGAAGTTTTGATGACGCTCCGTTCTGACATGGGGTAATGTCGGTATTACTATTCTCTTTTTCAAGAAGTTCTGCCGGCAGATCATTGACGGCAATTTCTTTTCCTGAAGCCATTACGGTAAGCCAGCGGCAAACGTTTTCCAGTTGTCTGACATTACCTGGCCATGGAAGATGGCATAAATATTCTTCTGTTTCCGGAGTGAGAACTTTGGTTTCCACATTCAGTTCCTTTGCCGATACGCTGAGAAAACGTCGAGCCAGACGGGGAATGTCAGACTGGCGTTCCTTGAGAGGAGGAATACGAATACGTATTACATTCAGTCTGTAGAACAGATCTTCTCTGAATTTTCCTTCTGCTACCAGCTTTTCAAGATTTTGGTTGGTGGCAGCTATGATGCGGACGTCAACAGAAATGGAACGATGGCCACCGATACGGTAGAATTCTCCGTTTGCCAGTACTCTCAAAAGTCTTGTCTGGGCATCTATCGGCATGTCTCCGATTTCATCAAGGAACAGAGTGCCTCCGTCAGCCTGTTCAAATCTCCCCTGATTTGCAACGTTGGCTCCGGTGAATGCGCCTTTTTCATGACCGAACAGCTCTGATTCTATAAGTTCCTTAGGGATGGCGGCCATATTTAAGGCGATAAATGGTTTGTTTGCACGAACACTGTGTTTATGCAGTGCATGGGCAACAAGTTCCTTACCGGTACCGGACTGTCCGTTTATCAGAACACTTATTGATGACTTTGAAAGTCTGCCTATGGCTCTGAATACTTCCTGCATGGCAGGAGATTCTCCAATGATATCTGTTTCCAGATTATCATGGAATTCGCTTTCGGTTTCCAGAGTCATCTTTTCTTTGTAACTTGCTTCAGCCTTCTTTACGATATCGATGACTTCGTCAATATCAAAAGGTTTAGGAAGATATTCGAAAGAGCCACTCTGGTAGGAATTAACGGCACTTGTCAGATCGCTGTGGGCAGTAGTAATGATAACAGGTATATTTGGATTGTGCTCATGTACTTTTTTAAGCAAATCCAGACCATCAATACCGGGCATACGTATGTCTGAGATGATGACTTTAGGAGAAGATTCCTTTAATGCCAGCAGCAGATTTTCACCATTTTCAAAACAGCGGCATGTATACCCGTCCTGCGTTAATGCACGTTCCAAAACAAATCGGATGGAGCTGTCATCATCAACAATCCAAACTTCTTTATTCATACTTACTTACTCCTTGATTGGAATGTAAATTGTGAATTCAGTGTAACCTTTCCAGCTATTACATTCGATTTTACCATTATGCTGATTAATTATGTTCTGTGCGATGGCCAGGCCCAAACCTGTCCCGCCCTTACGTCTGGTGACGAGAGGGTAAAAAATCTTGTCTTTTATGTCCTGAGGAATGCCGGGACCATTATCGGTAATTGTAATTACAAGTGCCAGTTTCACAATGCTTTCATAAATGCTTATTCTGTAGGCGGTACGGGTTTTTAAGGTAATTACTCCGTCGGGAGTGTTACTTTCCTGAAGTGCCTGTATGGAATTGCACACAATGTTAATAAGTGTCTGTTCAATCTGTTCGGGATCGACAGACAGTTCAGGGATTGACGGATCATAGTCACGTACGATTTTTATATTAGCAGGTAAGTTCACCTGAACCAGCTTGCGCACTTTTTCCAGAATTACATGGATATTGGTCATCACGTGCGGAGAGGCTTTCTGCGGGCCCAGCAGACGGTTGACAAGATTTTTCAGTCTGTCAGCCTGCTCTATAATAATGGACGTGTATTCTTTCACATCATTATCGCCTTTGAACTGTCTCTCAAGTAACTGTGCTGCTCCCCTTAAGCCTCCAAGAGGGTTTTTGATCTCATGAGCCAGGTCTCTTACAAGTTCTCTCGCTGCTTCCTGCTGTGAATACTGTTCCATATCCTTATCCATGCGTCGTTGCAGTTCAACTTTTCTGAATTCCAGCAGAATATCACATTCAGGACATACGTCGTTTATGGGAGTGACAGTTACTTCCACGATAACGGGAGATGCTTCTATTACAAAGGTTACTTCATAATCGGTATATCCCATGTCTTTTGAGTGACAGGAGAGAAGTCTGGCAAAATCGAAGTTTGTATAGTCAAAAATTTCATCTAATTTGCGACCTAGAAATTTTTTAGGGCTCATTCTGAAAATTTGTTCGGTGGCATTATTTGCATATTTGACCTGAAGATGACGATCAAGCATGATTACTGCCGTATACATATTATCAAGGGCGCAAACTGCAATGTTACTGTCCGTCATATTCCATTCCTGTCAAACTTCTTTTCACAAAATAAAAGGCACCATAATAAAACTAAGTTGCCTTATTATGGTGCCCATTGAGTAAACTGTTAGTTACTTTCTTCCAACAGCCACACGTAATACTGTAACTTTGATCGGTTCTGATGCAATAATTTTGCCATCTTGAGTCTGAAGCTTCACCATAATGGTGTGTTCTCCGCGAGGCACGCCTTCAACTTCCACACGCTGCGTATTTGTTGAGGAGGCAAAGAGGGAGTTATCCACAAATACCCGTACTGCGTAATTACCCTGTGGCTTAGGGGAGATATTGGCTGATACGATTATGGTGCCGTTATTGGCTCTTATTTCCTCACCGTCTGCAGGTGAAGCAATTGAAATACTGTAATTTATGTTCTGAAGACCAAAACCGGTTCGTACGTTTGGTCTAGGTGGAGTGTAAGAGGAAGATGTACTTACGGGAACGTTACCCATTTTAGGGGTCTGCACGTTGATCATTGTTGCGTTGTTCTGCTTGGCAGCCTGAGGGCCGTCACCATAGTGGGTCACACCATTGCTGTCTACCCATTTGTAAACATCTTCAGCCTGTGCGGCGGAAACGATGCCAAGACTCAGACAAGATATCAGAAGAATTCTAGCTATACTCATTTTTTCATCCTCAATAAGAGAAACACATTATCAAGTTATCATGACACATATTAATATGCAAAAAAAAGAGCCTGTAAGGCTCTTTTTTTATACTGTATATCAATATATTACATAAAAATATATTGTCGCTTAACTTTAGAGAGAGTAGTAAAGTTCGAATTCAGCAGGATGTGGAATCTTGTGAAGCTTATCGATATCACCCTTTAAGAGAGCAATGTATGCGTTGATGAATTCTTCAGAGAATACACCACCCTTGGTTAAGAACTCGCTATCCTGTTCAAGACTCTTAAGAGCTTCATCAAGAGAACCGCAAACCTGAGGAATCATTGCTTCTTCTTCTGGAGGAAGATCGTAAAGGTTCTTATCCATTGCTTCGCCCGGATCAATGTGATTGATGATACCGTCGAGACCGGCCATTAACATGGCTGCGAAAGCGAGGTATGGATTTGCAGTACAGTCTGGGAATCTAACTTCGATTCTTACTGCCTTAGGGCTTGATACACATGGAATACGGATTGAGGCAGAACGGTTACGTGCTGAGTATGCAAGCATTACCGGAGCTTCGAAACCAGGAACAAGTCTCTTGTATGAGTTGGTTGAAGGATTGGTAAATGCGTTAAGAGCCTTTGCGTGCTTCTTAATACCGCCAATGTACCATAAAGCCATCTGAGAAAGACCGCCATAGAGATCACCTGAGAAGAGGTTAACCATCTTGCCGTTTTCATCGTACTTACCGAGTGACTGGTGAACGTGCATACCTGAACCGTTATCACCTGCGATAGGCTTTGGCATGAAGGTTACGGTCTTACCAAATTCATTGGCAACGTTCCATACAACATACTTTTCAATTAATACTTCATCAGCCTTCTTAGTCAGGGTATTGAATACGGTAGCTATTTCGTTCTGACCGCAGGTAGCAACTTCGTGGTGGTGTGCTTCTATCTTGAGGCCTAATTCTTCAAGAGTCTGGCACATTGCTGATCTGATGTCCTGAGAAGAATCAACAGGTGGAACAGGGAAATAACCGCCCTTTACTGCAGGACGATGACCTTTGTTACCGCCATCGTATTCAGTACCTGAGTTCCATGCTGCTTCAGGATCGTCGATTGAAACGAAACAGCCGCTCATATCGGTCTTGAAACGGATATCTTCAAAAATAAAGAATTCTGGTTCTGGTCCGAATAAGGCATAATCGGCAATACCTGATGACTTGAGGTAATCTTCTGCTCTCTTAGCAATAGATCTTGGATCGCGGTCATAGCCCTGCATTGTGGTAGGTTCAAGAATATCACAACGGATAAACATGGTCTTATCGGCATAGAATGGATCAATTAATGCAGTGTCGGCATCAGGCATGAGAATCATGTCTGATTCGTTAATTCCCTTCCAACCGGATATAGATGAACCGTCAAACATTTTACCGTCAGTAAAGAAGTCTTCATCGATACATGAGGCAGGAATAGAGATGTGCTGTTCTTTACCTCTGGTGTCAGTGAAACGTAAGTCAACAAATCTTACGTTTTCTTCTTTAATTTTATTTAATACGTCAGCTACTGCCATTAAAAAATCCTCCAATAAAGGAAAAAGTAAAATTATAAAAAAGTTCATAAGTACAAATGCGAGAAATGTGCCACATTTCACATTTGACTGCAATTATGCGTTTTATTTCACTTAAACGGCATTACGTCCGTATTGTGAACCAAAATAAAGCACTTAATAAGTGCAATTGTAATAAGATGGAGCAATTTTAAACTTTCACGGCGATTAAGGCAAATGAACAAAATACATTTTTTGTCAGAGTTAATACCATGATGGTGCGTTATTATGGGGAATAGCTGGGTTTTCGCTTGATTTTGGGGGAATTTGAGAAAATCGAACAAAGTTTGTGTTATAGGATATTATTTTGTTTCTTGCAAAAACAAGGGCTAAAAAAATATAATTAGCGAATATTCTTTGCGAGACACATATTACGGATGTCGTATGTTATAGCATACGGTGACACATCCGTAGTTATAAGGCGCATCTGCAGGTTTGAAAGTATTGGAAAGCAACTGAGGTTTTTATGCTGGAAATATATAACTCACTTACCCACAAGAAGGAAAAGTTTGTTCCGTTAGTTGAAAATAAGGTAAAGATGTATGTATGCGGTGTTACCGTTTACGATTTGTGTCATATTGGCCACGGAAGAACCTTTGTATGCTTCGATACTATTGTAAGATATCTTCGTTATTCCGGATACGACGTAACCTATGTTCGAAACATTACTGACGTAGATGATAAAATCATAAGAAGAGCCAATGAAAACAACGAAACCTGCGAAAGTTTAACTACACGTCTGACTGAAGAAATGTATAAGGATTTCGGAGCCCTGCACATTAACCGTCCTGATATAGAACCTAGAGCTACTCATAATATAGACGTCATCATCGATATGGTGAGCAGATTAATTGAAAACGGTAATGCTTACGTGGCTTCAAACGGGGATGTAATGTTCTCGATTGATTCCTTCAAGGATTATGGACGTTTATCCGGTCAGAATCTGGATGAGCTTCAGGCAGGTATCCGTGTCGGCATCGAGGATGCTAAGAAGAATCCTTATGATTTTGTTTTGTGGAAAATGTCAAAGCCGGGTGAACCAATGTGGGATTCTCCTTGGGGTAAGGGACGTCCAGGATGGCATATCGAATGTTCCGCAATGAATTTCAAGTATCTTGGCAGTGTCTTTGATATTCACGGCGGCGGCTCAGATCTTATTTTCCCTCATCATGAAAACGAGATTGCCCAGAGTTGCTGTGCGCTGCATTCAGATTATGTAAAATACTGGATGCATTCCGGCATGATGATGATTAATAAAGAGAAGATGTCAAAGTCACTGGGTAATTTCTTTACTATTCGTGAACTTCTCGAAAAGTATGACGGTGAAGTGCTTCGTTACTTCCTGTTGAGTGCTCAGTACAGAAGTCAGTTGAATTACTCTGTTGATAATCTTGATCAGGCTAAGGCCGGCTTATCAAGACTTTATACCGCTTTAAGAAACGTGAAGGTTCTTGAAGCTGAACGAAACAGTGAATATGAAGTACGTTTCAGACAGGCGATGGATGATGACTTTAACACTCCTCTCGCTTATGCCGTACTGTTTGATATAGCAAAAGAAATAAATACTTTAAAGAGTAGTGATGCTGAAAAGGCAGGAAAACTTGCCGGCTTATTAAAGGAGCTCGGCGATGTTTTAGGTTTGTTATCAATGGATCCAGAGGAGTTTCTGAAGGGGGCTGTTGATAAGTCTGACGTCGATGTTAGCGTCATAGAGGCAATTATAAAAGAGCGTAATGATGCACGTCGTGAGAAGAACTGGGCTGTAGCCGATGCGGCCAGAAAAAAGCTTTCTGATATGGGAATCGTAATCGAAGACGGTCCTAATGGCACTACCTGGAGAAAGAATTAAAACTTCTGACTTTAAGTCATAATAAGAATACACCCCGTTTCCATACTGTATTGTGGAACGGGGTGTTTTTTTTGTGTTCAGTAAATTAGTCTGTTACTATTCGATGTTCTGAACCTGTTCTCTCATCTGTTCGATTTGAACTTTCAGTTCAATGGCACTGTTAGTGATTTCCGTATTGATGGATTTTGATGCTATGGTGTTGGTTTCCCTGTTGAATTCCTGCATAAGGAAGTCCAAACGTTTACCGCAGATGCCACCCTGATTCAGAATGTGTTTTGCCTGTTCAATATGGGAACTTAATCTATTAAGTTCTTCGGCTATATCCATGCGCTGACAGAGAAGAATGATTTCCTGTTCAAGCAGACTGTCGTCAACTTTGACCTGATGCTGCTTAATGAAGTCGGATACTTTACTTTTCTGCCAATCAACAATTTCCGGCATCCTGTCAATAATATTCTTTCTGAGTGTTTCTATTGCTGAGAGATGTCCGTTGAGGAAGTCTTTGATCTTTTCGCCTTCAAGGGCTCTGGATTCATTGAGTTTCTTCATGCATTCCTTAACGCTGTTGAATATAAGTTCCTGCAGATCATCGCTTCCACCGGTTCTGTCGGTAATGACCCCTGGATACATAAGTATATCATTGGCAGAAAAACAGCATTTTGCTTCAGGGTCTTTTTTACGGTATGCGTTGTTGATTTCAAAGACTTGCGCTGTCAGAGCTTCAACCAGATCGTTGTTGACTTCAAGAGCATTTTTGGTGATTTTATTCTTAAGTGAAATGGAGATTTCAAATTTGCCTCTGTTGAAGAAGTCTTTAAAACAATTTCTTATTTCCATTTCATATATTCTGAGAATTTCCGGGATTCTTACGGATATTTCCATAAATCTTGAGTTTACCGTTTTGATGTTGACTTCAGTAATATATGCGTCATTCTGGTTGGATACGGATGCAAATCCGGTCATGCTGTGTATCATGTTAATCCCTTATGTACTTATGTAAAATTATTAGGCTATATGGTATTATACATTCTAATTTTGGAAGGATAAAAGCCTAATTGTCAACTTATAATGGTGCAAGAAATGAAGGATTACAAAAAGAATTTTATTGAATTGGCTCTTAAGAGAAATGTGCTGCGTTTTGGCAGTTTTACTTTAAAATCAGGCAGAATCAGCCCATATTTTTTTAACGCCGGGCTGTTCTGTACAGGGGCTGATTTAGCACTGTTAGGTGAATTCTATGCTGATGCTCTTCATGACAGCGGGGTTGATTTTGATGTTTTATTCGGACCTGCATACAAGGGAATTCCTATCGTTGCAGCCACTTCCATTGCATATTCAAGAAAATACGGTTCGGAAGCTCCTTGGGTGTTTAACAGAAAGGAAGCAAAGGATCACGGTGAGGGCGGAAATCTTGTAGGTTCTCCGTTAACCGGTAACATCGTTCTTCTCGATGACGTTATAACTGCTGGTACTGCAATCCGCGAATCAATGCAGATTATTTCCGCCCAGGAAAATGCAACTCTTGCGGGAGTTTTAATTGCATTGGACAGACAGGAAAAGGGAAAAACAGACCTGAGTGCCATTCAGGAAGTTGAAAGAGATTACAATACTAAGGTATTTTCAATAATTACCCTGGCAGATCTTATTACCTATATTGCACAGAACGATAGCCTGAAGGTGCACTTATCATCCGTCGAGGAATATCGCAACACCTACGGTATCTGATATCTCTTTTAGAACGTATACAGAACGCGAAAAAACAGGGACATTAGTAGTATGTCCCTGTTTTTTATTGCCTCCTGTGGAACAGAAGTATTTATAATCCGTAAAACAATTATTTCTGATTTACAATCGTTACGGTTTGGAATGGAATGCCGATGCCGGCGGCTCTGAGTGCGTTATATACTTTTTCATTAGTGTCAAAAAATACACCCCAGTAGTCCGCATTTTTAACCCAGACTCGACAGGTGAAATCAACGGAAGATGTGTTGAGGGCACCAACAACAATGGTCAGATCCATATCCTTAAGAATTCTATCATCTGACTTAAATACTGATTCCAGTGTTTCTCTTACTTTTTTAAGATCTGAACCGTATTCAACTCCGAAAACGAAATCTACGCGTCTGGTATCCATTCTTGAATAGTTTGTGATACTTCCTGCACTGACAGCGCTGTTTGGTATGATGATAACCTTGTTGTCTCCAGTGATTAATGAGGTTGTGAAGATAGTGATTTCTTCAACAACACCCTGATGGCCGGCTACTTCAACAAATTCTCCTACCTTGATTGGACGGAATATTAAAAGAATAACTCCTGCCGCAAAGTTTGACAGAGAACCCTGTAAAGACATTGCTACGGCGAAAGATGCGGCACCGATGATTGCGACGAATGAAGCTGTCTGAATACCAAGCTGGCTAAGACAAGCTGTAACGGCAAATGCGATAACGGCGTATTTAAGAATATTTGAAATGAATTTTGAAATTGTTGGTTCGACTTTAGCCTTGTTCATCACGGAAAGGCAGATTTTGGCAACCATTTTTGCCACTAACCAGCCGATAACGAGTATGAGAATGGCAATTACGATATCCACGCATACACCTGTAATAATTTCCTGATGTTCCTGAATGTAACCGATAGGGTCACTCCATAACTGCTTTGGCAGTATTTCAGTAACAGGCTTTGCAGCTTCGACTGCTTCAGTTGTTGGTTCTGACATAATAAATCCTTATTATTGAATAAAAATATGCTTTGGTGAAAGCATTACTCTGATTTAAACGGGAAGTTGGCCCCGAAGCTGAAATCAGACAGAGACAGATTTGATTATAGAAAATTTTTGTGTTGATACAACGTTTTGATCTATAAATCCGCCAGTTTTTTGGACAGTGTTCATAATGAACATTCTTTCCATTCATCATATGAAGGGCAAATGTTCATTAAGCTGTTCGGATAATTACACGTTGTTGTCAAGCTGGCTGAGACAGTGGTTCATGATAACGTACCCCAGTTCGTTTTTAGGTGTGTTGATGTAATTAGCAGGTTCACGGGTCGTGCTGTATATGGTTATGCTGTTGTTGTCGCTGTTAAAACCTACAGATTTATCAGAGACGTTATTGGCGATAATCATGTCCGCATTTTTAGATTTTAGTTTTTTCAGGGCGTTTTCTTCAACGTTCTGAGTCTCTGCGGCGAAACCGACAACCAGTCCGGGCCTGTTGGAAAGATGACCGACAGTGGACAGAATATCCTGATTCTTTACCAGTTCAATAGTCATGGAGTCGGTATCACCTGTTTTTTTGATTTTCTGTTCAGAAATATTTTTGCATCTGAAGTCTGCAACTGCAGCACATGATATGAAAATATCACAGTGTGGAATATGGCTTTCAGTTGCCGACAGCATGTCTTCAGCACTGATTACGTTTACGAGTTTTACGGACGTTGGAGCCGGAATACTGACGGGACCGCTAATCAGAACAACTTCTGCACCGAGATTTGATGCCGCATCGGCAATGGCATATCCCATTTTACCTGAGCTGTGATTTGATATGAACCTGACCGGATCAATGGCTTCTTTCGTAGGACCTGCCGTAATTACAACCTTTTTTCCTGCAAGAGGTCTGTAATTAAGCTGTCTGACAAGGTAATCCACAATGTGTTCTGGTTCTGCCATTCGGCCAGGTCCTGTCGCACCGCATGCCTGAAATCCCGTTTCAGGGCTGATAACTTTAAATCCGTAATTTTGCAGAGCTTTCAGATTATCCTGAGTTATTGGGTTTTTCCACATGTTTTCATTCATGGCTGGTGCCACGTATATTGGGCAGGTTGCTGCGAGGACAATAGCCGTCAGCAAATCATTTGCCATGCCTGCTCTTATTCTTGCGAGGGTATTGGCTGTTGCCGGAGCTATGATGATGGCATCAGCCTTTGCGGCCATTTCTATGTGTTCAATGCCGCTGTTGCTCTGCGGTTTAAGCGTTTCCGAGAGTACCGGGTGTCCGCTGAGAGCCTGCATAGTTAATTCGGTAATAAAGGATTTTGCCGCCTCTGTCATAATGACCTGCACATCAGCTCCCTGTTTTTTGAGAGCCCTGACTAGATATGCCGCTTTATATGCAGCTATGCCGCCTGTTACTCCGACGATAATAAATTTATTGTGTAAGCTCATATGAATTCACCAAATAAGAAATAAAGTTACCACACTGGGTATTGTTCGCAAGCCGGGTTATTTAAACACATCTTAGGCATTCCGTGTTTAGACGATTATAATGTAAGTAAAAAAATAATTGTGATTTATGTACTATTATTAATTCCTTTGTGATAGAATATCGCAGTTTTTAGCTGAATAGACTGTTTTACATGAATGTATTGATGTCTGTGTCTTGAAGCTATCTTATCAGGTCCTATGGATCTGAGGGTTTTTTTACGCATTTTAACGATAAATTATTGCAAATTTTGCATAAATATTGTATAAATTCGCAAAATTAAATTTGATTGCACACCTTGAAGTTCTCTTCTGGGTTGTTAAAGTAAGTTATATTTTAAAATTTGGAGTGACGGACAATGTCAAGAGTATGCCAGGTTACTGGGAAGCGTCCAGCAGTGGGTAATAATCGTTCTCATGCTAAAAACGCAACCCGTCGTCGTTTTCTCCCAAATCTTCAGACACACAAGTTTTGGGTTGAATCAGAAAACAGATTTGTAAGATTACGTTTAACTACTAAAGCTATGCGTACCATCGATAAGGTTGGTATTGATCAGGTTTTAGCAGATATGCGTGCTCAGGGTATCGCTGTATAATAGAGGAGTATTAAGATGGCTGCTAAGGGTGGACGCGAAAAGATTCGCTTAAATTCTACTGCTGGTACTGGTCATTTCTATACCACTACCAAGAACAAGCGTACAATGCCGGAAAAGATGGAAATCAAGAAGTTTGATCCGGTTGTTCGTAAGCATGTAATTTACAAGGAAGGCAAGATCAAGTAATTCTTGATTTCTGTATTCTTTTAACTAACCCGGGAGAAATCTCGGGTTTTTTTATGGGGAATAAATATGCCTGAATTACCGGAAGTTGAGGTTACCCTAAGGGGAATATCTTCATCACTAATAAATTCTAAGATTAGGGAAGTTAGGGTTCATTATCCTAAATTAAGAGAGAATATCAGTCCGGAGTTCCAAACGTTGAGGAATATGAAAGTTCTGTCTCTGTCCCGAAGAGGCAAATATATAATTATTCGAACAGACGTTGGTTCAATCCTAATGCATCTTGGAATGTCCGGCCATCTGCTTGTATGCTCGCAGGACTCTCCATTGAAAAAACACGATCATGTAGAGATTATTCTGGATAACGATAAGGTTATCAGATTCAATGATCAGAGACGTTTTGGTCTGTTTTTATGGATCCCGGAAGGTCAGGATGTTTACAAAAACAGATATCTGATTAATTTGGGGTATGAACCGCTTACGGATGAATTTACGCCCGCTGCGCTGTTTAATGCACTGCAGAGACATTTAAAAAAGCCGGTTAAACAGGCTCTGATGACTAATGAAATAGTTGTAGGTATCGGTAATATTTATGCCAGTGAGATTCTTTTCAGCTGCAGAATTCATCCGCTTACTCCTGCCGGAACAATCACCATTTCAGAATGTGAAAAAATGGTTCCTGTGATAAAGGAAACTCTTTTAACATCAATTGAAAATGGTGGTACCACAATTAGGGATTTTAGCGGGGCTGACGGGAAAATGGGGTACTTCGTTCAGAATCTCAATGTATATGGTAAGTCAGGTGAGAAGTGTCCGGTATGTGGACATGCGATTGAAAGTATTGTGATAGGTGGCAGAAATACATATTTTTGTCAAAAATGTCAGAAATTAAAAAAGCCCGTTAATTAGGGATTAACAGGCTTCAGACGTTGGGTTCTGATATCAGTGGATTTTTTATTTCAGGTGCTTATTAAAATATGGGGCTATCCTGTCAGGAACATAGGAAGATATATCACCTCCGTGTTTGTGTATTTCCCTAACAAGAGTAGATGATACATATGAATACTTATGTTCTGTCGGTAGCATAATAACCTCCAGATTTGGCAGAAAATCCCTGTACATTGCCGTAAGACTCAGCTCGTACTCAAAATCAATGGTATTTCTAATTCCCCTTATCAGAAAATCGGCATGCAACTCTTTAAGAAGGTCTGTCAGCAGGCCACTGAATCCAATTACTCTGACGTGGTGGTTATCGTTACATTTTTTAACCATTTCAACCCGTTGCTCGAGAGAGAATAACGTATGTTTTGAAGGGCTTTCGCATACTGCAACAACTACGTCGTCAGCAATTTTGACGGCTCTTTGTAAAATGTCCATATGTCCGCGGGTGAACGGATCAAATGTTCCCGGAAATACAGCTAACATATTGTTTTCTACAGATTGTAATCGTTTATAACATCATTGATGGCTTTCTTAACTTCTGCTGAAGTTATATTCAGCATGGCGTGTTTGTTTTTGACTCTTGTTCTCCATTTCAGATTTGAAGAATCGGCGTGTTCCTTCATAATTTCATCTTCATAAATAGAAACAACGTACTTCATGAAATTTGTCGGACCGACGCGCTTCGGATTGTGGTGGGCATAAATTCCGACTACGGGAACGTTTAGGGCATTGGCCATGTGAACGGCTGCAGAATCAGGTGAGACCACAATACCTGCACAGTCGATAACGCCCAGCATTTCCCTTAGTGATGTTTTCCCGGAAAGATTAATGATCTTGTCTTTAATGGCTCCGCAATTTTCAATGATTTCATCAACAATGGCTTTTTCTTTCTTGCTCTTGCCACTGCAGATTGCTATTTTTAATCCTTTTGAGGCGGCAAAACGGCAGGCCTCAACGTAGCCTACGATGGTCCAATTCTTGTAATCCTTTGAACTGCAAGGAGACAGTACCATGGTTGTCTTGTCTATATGATATTTTCTGGCAACGGAATAATCGCTGTCCGTAAGGTGAAAATCCCATACCGGTTTATCGATCTTGCATCCGATTTCTTCCGCAAAGGCCATGAAACCGTCCAGTACGTGAGGTGATTCAGGAGACTTTACCTTAACATTGGTAAATATCTGCTGCATGTCCATGGCTCTGTCTTTATCAAAGCCAAGCTTAGTATTGGTCTTTACCAGAAGAGAAAGGAAGCTGGCCTTTAAAGAACTCTGCATGTCAAGAAGACAGTCAAAAGGCATATCCTTAAGGATTTTCTTTATCCTAATGTATTCTTTAAAACCCCCTTTTTTATTGTAGGCAATAAAATTGATGCCGGGAATGCCTGTCATCAGAGAGCTTTCTGTTTTGCCTATCAGCCATGTTATTTTAGTTTCGGGGAATTGCTTCTGAATCAACTGAACAGCCGCCAAGGCATTAATACAGTCGCCAATTGATGATAATCTCAGACAGCATATATTTTTTGGGGCAGGTATTTTAGCCATAACTTCACAATCCAATAAATCACAATAACAGAATTATAAAACACATTTAGTTTAAAAGAACAAACAAGTATGGCTTATGTTGAATAATTTTGTAGTGACTCATTGATTTGAGATATTTGAGTATGTTGTGCCCAATAATTGCCGATAATTAGCTCAATTTAAGAAATTTTTGTTATTGTTCGCAAACAAAACATATATAAATGCAGGTTACTTTTTGCGGTTGTTAATCTGATTGTTATAATTTTACGTAGGAAGGATGTGTTTGGTTAGTATCAGAAAGTGCAAGGGTGAAGTATGGTTTCAATGAAAGAGAAATTTATTGTTAAGAAAAAAGGGATTTCAATAGTCGTTAATCCAGAGTTCATTCCTGAAACTACAGAAGTTGAAAAAATAATCGAGTATTTTGATGTCAATGAATACAAGGTTAATGCAAAAGTTCTGGATGTCCACTATGGTCGCGGTAAAACATATCTAGTACAGGATCCGTATAACAGAAGAGTTATTATCAGACATTACTGGCGCGGTGGACTTATAGGTAAAGTTTTGGGAGATAAATTCTTATCTTTCTTTGGCAGTTCGCATCGTGCATTCAGGGAATATGATCTGCTTCAGACAATGAAGAAGATGGGACTTCCGGTACCTAAGCCTATAGCAGCCAAGGAAGAAAGAAGTCTTTTCTTTATCAGAAACGATATTGTTATGATGGAAATACCCGGTACAAAGAATTTAGGTGAAATTCTGTCAGCCCGTCGTTTAACTGATGAAGAAATAGCAAAGATTGGCGATGCCGTGGGTAAACTGTTTAAGGCCGGTATCTATCACAGTGATCTAAATATTAATAATATTCTGTTTGACGGTGCCGATAATGTTTGGATTGTTGATTTTGACAAGTGCGTCCAGAGAACCATAGGCAAGAAGCAGTATCATGAAATGGTCAACAGACTCAAGAGATCATTTGATAAGTTTAAAGAGGAGCGTAATAACTTTTATTGGTCTGAATATGACTTCTCCAAACTTCTTCCGGCAATTAAGAGTTCATACGAAAAGAATTATTAATTAAGATATTGACGGTATATGATTCAAAAGAAACGGAAAAGAGCTTTTGTCTCTTTTCCGTTTTAGTTTATTAATGGTTATTTTTTCTGATGAATATCATCTGGCATGATTGCAGTGTCAATTAATTTTTTCTGATAACAGGTTGAGTGTCTTTTCAATTGCGCCTTTGTTGGAATTGAGTACGGAGATGGCATTTCTGCTGAGTTCCGTAAGTTTATTGTTATCATTAAGCAGTGATATTATAACGTTTGGAAGATTCTCCGTGTTTGCGACAACACATGCATTACTGGCAACCAGATCGTTGAAAATCTTCTTAAAATTTCTAATATAAGGACCGCTGATCACGGGGGTATTAACTGCGATGGCTTCGAGAGGATTATGTCCGCCTATGTCTGTCAGACTCCCTGCCATCAGCACCAGAGTTGAGGCGCTCATGTATATGGGCATTTCTCCCATGGTATTACCTATAATCACGTCCACATCGGAGGATATTTCTGCATCGGTTTTTCTTGCTGTTTTAAAGCCTGATTCTTCTGCTATTTTATAAACATTGTCGAATCGTTCCGGATGTCGTGGTATCAGAATCAGCAGAAGTCCAGGAATGTTTTCCCGTACCTTTTGGAATATATTCAGTGCGATTTCGTCTTCACCTTCATGTGTGCTGGCCACACACAGTATTTTTCTTGGTGCAAAACGCTGACTGAATTGTTCACCGAGTGCAATTTTCTCCTGATTAACATCAATGTCAAATTTGAGAGATCCGGAGATATGCAGTTTATCGGAACTGATTCCAAGTTTTTCAAAATTATTTCTGTCATCGTTAGTCTGACATATGAGCATTGTCAATCTGTCCCCAATATACTTATTGAAGGATTTTCCCAATAAGGAGTATCTGGATGCACTTCTGTCTGAAAGTCTGGCGTTCATAAGAATAACAGGTACGTTATTTTTCTTTAGTCTCGCAAGAAGATTTGGCCACAATTCAGTTTCCATGATTATCATGGCTGATGGTTTAAGCAGGTCAATAAATCTGTTAACGGCTATTGTCGAGTCAAGAGGGGCATAAAGGTGCTCCACATATGATATGTTTCGGTACAGTGCTGCACCTGTTGGTGTTGAAGTCGTAACTACAATTTTCCTGTCAGGGTACAATTCATGAAATCTTTTAATTAATGGGAGAGCTCCCATTGTTTCTCCTACGCTTACTGTGTGGAACCATACCGGACAGCCATAATCTTTTGCAGGTATGTCGCCAAGAAGTTCCTTGATTCTTTCACCGTAAGCCGAGCCCTTGGAAGACAACTTTATTTTGAGATATATCACCGGTGCAAGTATAAAAGTAACTGCTTTATAAAGAAATTCCAGCATTATTTTATGTCTTCCCATTTATTACAGATTTTTTCCCAGACCATTTCTGAACGCAGGTTCTTAAGGCATGCAGTTGTTCCGTAACGGCACTGTTTTTTAAAACAAGGGTGGCAAGGTTCATCAGATTCGATAAGCAGTGCGTTTGAAGTGGTCGGCGGGGTGTAAAGAGTGCTTGTTGAGCCAAAAATTGCTATTACACGTACGCCAACTGCGGCACTTACGTGCATAAGTCCGGAGTCATTACAAATTACAAACTGACATAATGCCAAAAGATCTATTGCCTCTTCAATGGTTGTCAGCCCTGCAAGAATATGAACCCTGTCATGAAGATTATCAGGTATGTTCTCTTTTAACTCTTCAGCTGTTTTTATGTCTTTGTTTGAGCCGAATATCCAAACTTCTCTATGACTGTCTGAACTCAGGTATTTCTCTGCTATGGAGGCGTAATATTCGGGTGGCCATTTTTTTGTAGGGCCGAATTCCGCTCCCGGGCAAATGCCAAGAACCGGTGAATTTACGTTAATGGAAAATTTCGAATATGCCGTTTCTGCGTCAGGTTTTATTGTTTTAAGTTTTGGAGTAGGTATTTCCTTCAGATCTTGTTCGTTTTTAACTTCATTATTGGTATGTGCAAGAGATGTGTAACGTGCAATAAGCTTTGGAAAATCCTTTTTATTCTTTCGGTAATCAGAGAGTATGAAATACCTGGATTCGCCGAGCCATCCTCTGCGGTACTTAATTCCGGCAAAAAAAGGAATAAGGGCACTCTTAAATGAATTTGGAAGTATGTACGCCATGTCATAATGCTTTGTTCTCAGTTCTTTTCCGAGGCGGTATCTTTCTCTCAGATTGAATACTCCATGTCCTAACGGCATTAGTATGGCATCTGTAACTTCAGGCATTCTGCGCAGTACGTCAAGGCACCATTTAGGAGCCATTACGTCTATTTCGGCCTCAGGATGAATCTTTTTTAGTTCCATGTAAAGACATTGGGACATGACCAGATCTCCAATCCACGATGGAGCAATTACCAGAATGCGCATAAAAAATCCTTATTAATTTAAGATACATCTGTTATTATAAGTCAAGTCAATCTCAAACTGACGCTGTTTTGTTTATAAGATGGTGATTATTAAAGAAGATTTCAAAAAATATACCGTTACATATTCGGTTATTGCTCTCTGCTTCATTGTTTTTCTGTTGCAGCAATTTATGCACGGAAAGATAGAGTATTTGCTGTTTTTTATTCCCGACAGGATTGTGGATAATTTTGAAATATGGAGGGTTTTTACTCCGGCGTTTCTCCACTTCGGCCTTTTTCACATTCTTTTTAACATCCTCATTTTTTCCTTTTTTGGAAGGCTGATTGAAAACAGCTTCAGCTGGGTGAAGCTGCTACTGATGTTTTTTATTTTTTCAGGCACCAGTAATCTTTTTCAGTATCTTATAAGTCAGAGTTACACATTTGGCGGATTATCAGGTGTTGTATCCGGAGTAGTTGGATACTGCGTGATTATTGCCCTGTCTCCTTGTGCGGACAGCAGATATAAAATGGCAGTGGGGCTGTGCCTGATTAACATAGTATTCAACATTGTGGAATATTTTTCCGACAGTCATGTGGCTTTCGGGGCTCATGCCGCGGGTCTTGCGGCAGGATTGGTCTGGGGGATAATTGATTATCGGAAGATTGTTGCCGGAATGGGCAGAAAAGAAACCCTGGGTGATATTTTCGGCAGACTGGTCGACATCCTGAAGAACAGGTAAATCAGTCGCTTCTGTTAGGTCGAACGAAGCAGCCTCAGTCCCTGTCTTCATTTTAGGCGTCTACTTTACGGTATGTCGCAGATTATTTGGTAACAGCGGTCCGACAGCATTTACGAGTTTTTGCAGTTTTGCCGGATTTTTCTTAATAGTTCCAGGAATCTTTTTCTTAGGTTGTTCTTCAGACTTTTCTTCCATAATGAATATGTACTGATGCCTTATCAGTGTTTCACTCATAACCCTGAAGGTTATCGGATCAGAGAACTCAGGAGAATTATCCGTAATTTTTACGGGCAGCTCCTTGCTCTTCTTAACGCATTTATCGATAAAATCCTTTATGGTAATTACGTTATCTTTTTCAGAACTGAGAATCCTTACGGCAAGAAGATACCTGATTAGATTTAGGTATATACAGCTGCTCAGAATACGCATAAGATCGCCATATTTTTCATTTATGTAATACATGTCGTCTTCAGTTCGCATATACTCCGCAAGTTTAAAGGACTTAAGATAGTCGGATACGGTCTGATCCAGTATTGCTTCGGAAATAGGTGAGAACAGCTCGTGCCTAAGAAAATAAAAAACATTTCTGGTGTGAACAATGATGTCTTTATAACTGATCTTCTTATGTACCATGACAATAGTGGTAATAAGTGCCGGCAGTACAAAGAAATGCTGGATATTATTGCGGAAATAAGTCAGATAAATAATTTGTTTTGGTGATGGCTTTGCATATTTTTCACCATCAATTTTTTCGATATGGAACGGATGAAGTTCCATGGCCTGATGGAGCAGTATCTGGCTCGGAGTTTCGGGGATGATGTCCTGTTTGATGGCAGGACTGCTTTTCAGAACCTGAATATAGAATTTAACTACTTCATGCAGCTTGGAAATACTTAAGGTATGTTTGTTCGCAGACAGGATGGCCAGTGCGCTCAGATTAAGCCCGTTGATAGCGGCAGAGGCATTAAGATTTATGATAATCTGATCTGACAGCTGGTTAACTGTATCGAACAACCATGAAGGCTTGGCATTGGGTGACATCCCTCTGATATCATCCTGCCATGTAGGAATATTCTGTTCCAGATAATTTTTAATGGTTATGGGTTCACCGAAACTGATATACCCGCGACCATAATACTTAAATCTCTTGTATATGTTAAACAGCTGCCAGAAACTTTCCTTTTCCTTCTGTTTTGTTCCTGTGAGTTCATCCATATATGAATTGACTTCAAGTACCTTTTCGTATCCCAAATATATCGGAACAAACGTTATAGGCTTGTTTGGAGTCTGAAGCTGGTTCAGTACAGCCATGGACACGAGTCCCGTGCGCGGAGGCAGGGTTCTGCCGGTTCTGGATCTTCCTCCTTCAATGAAAAATTCGATACTGTATCCTTTGGTACACAGTGTATGGATATATTCCCTGAATACGGCCGTATACAGAGTATCTCCTTTGAATTTGCGACGCATGAAGAATGCTCCGCAGGCGCGCAGATACCTGTTAATAGGAAAGAAGTTTAAATTATTGCCGGCCACTACATGAGGAACGACAAGACATTCGTTAAAAAGAGCATAAAACAGCAGCAGGTAGTCCATATGACTGCGATGGCATGGAACGTAGATAATTTCATGTTCCTTGCGAATGAGTTCGTGAACCTTGGCCGCTCCTTTTATGGTGATACCCTGATACAGTTTATTCCACACAAGATGAAGCAGTACAGAGGTAAAGCGGAGTGACGAGTAGGAAATGTCCGCAAGTATTTCATCAAGCATACTGTATGCATCTGATTCAATTTCAGAGTAATTTTTTCCGGTATCCCTGCTTATCTGTTTGATGGCTTCTTTTATGTTGTCGCTCTGCAGCAATTCCTGAATCAGATATTGTCTGTTAGGGAGCCTTGGCCCAATGAATTCGAGATGTCTGTTTTCAAAATCAGCTCTTGTAAGACTTGCCAGCTGAAGAACAACTTTGTCTTCCGGGTACTCCGCTATCAGTTTGTTTAGACTTATTGGTTCAGACAGAACTGTCAGGTTATCAAGTCCCAGAAAAACTACCCGAAGAAACTTTCTGAACATGCTTCGTGGTCGGTTGATGGGATCTTTGTATGCTTCACCCACATGTCCGGGATTTCTCCCCCAAAAGATACTGACGGGGATAATCTGTAAATCTTCACCGGTTTTTTTTGAATAGTTAATCCATTCACGGAAGTTTTTTTCAAAGTTGTAGTCTTTGGCTTTCCCGGAAAACAAAAGATTAACCTTTTTCATGTAGGTGGTACGGGGAATTTTACGGTTGCCGTATTCAATAACGGAAAAAGGATTTGGAAGCCTTTGTGCACGGGTAAGCTTTTCCAGAGTTAACATGTCACTTATGGAATTGGACTGCATTATGTAGCAGACTCTTTTGTTGTCATCAAGATTGAGACTGTCCCTTAGATTTTCCTTTTTATAGTGACATGCCCCCAAGAACTTAACGGGAACGTAAAAAATGGCTCTGAGTATGTTTTCTTTAAGCATAGCCGTCCCCCTCCCGTTTTTAAGTAAATAAGGCTTATACTTTTTATTATACTTACGATCCCTTTATTTTAATGTGATTAAACAGAAAAAAGTTATCATGATGAGTCCATGCGAAATAACAATTAGATTTTTACCGTAATATATCGCTGTAAATCAGCGAATGACTCAGATAAGATTCAGCATGGCTGATGGAAATGTATTCTGTAATTTCTGACCTGGGCTTTATTTGGCATAATCAGGTAAAAGTATTATGATTTATATAGAGTGTTATTCTGTACGGATACGGTGGTATTCCGGACAGCATAGGAAACGTATATATGGTATCTGAGGAACAGAAATATTCACGTCTGGTGGTCATGGCATCACTTAGTTCAATTGCCATGGCACTGATTCTTGTGTTGGCCAAGATGTTTGTATGGTTTTTTTCCAATTCCATAACCATTCTGGCATCAATGACCGATTCCATGATGGATCTGGTCACGTCGCTTATTAACTATCTTGCAGTAAGATGGGCCATAAAGCCTCCCGATGAGGACCATAATTACGGTCATGCAAAAATGGAGGCTCTTGCCGGTCTTGCACAGTGTGCGTTTATATCCGCTTCAGCGGTTTTCCTGCTTGTGAGTTCCGTAAACAGGTATCTGAATCCGGTGCCTCTTGTGAATATAGATCTTGGTATTTACGTTACATATCTGGCTCTTATTCTTACCATGGTTGTGGTGGCATTCCAAACCTACGTCGTTAAAAAAACCAACAGTCAGATTATTGCTGCGGACAGGCTTCATTGTCAGAGTGACATATATTCTAATGTGGCTATTATCGTATCCCTGTTCATATCATCAACCGGATATGAAATAGCTGACGTTATTTTTGCATTGATGATTACCTTATACATTGCATGGGGAGTTCATGGCATAGGGGTCAGATCTCTGGATGTACTTCTGGATAAAAAGATCTCCAATTACATTATAGATGACATAACTTCGATAATGATGGCAACTCCGGGGGTGATGGGTTTACACGAGATGAGAACACGCAGAGTCGGTAACTGGATATATGTACAGGTTCATATGTGCATAGACAGAAATATTTCTCTCGAAGAAGCTCATGCTATTGCTTCAAAAGCACAAAAAGCGGTATTATGCAAATATTCACAGGCCGACATATTGATACATATGGATCCTGTCAATAATCCTGAAAAAGTGAATAACATAAGGTTGTAGCAGTGATTTTAGAGCAGATTTGGGATACCATCAGGACAGAAGCCACAAGCATGATGGTTAAGGAGCCAATGCTTGGCAGTTTTTTTCTTCAGGCCATAATTAATCAGAAAAGCTTTGCTGATGCTTTAAGTTTTCAACTTTCAAACAGACTCAACTCAACGGTAATGCCGGCTGTTGTATTACGTGAAATTTTCGACGAAGCCTTTGCGAGTGATGACAGCATTATTCGGGCGGCTGGTATTGATCTTGAGGCCGTAAAGGCAAGGGATCCTGCGGTTCTATATTACACCACGCCGTTACTGTATCTTAAAGGTTATCAGGCTATTCAGGCATACAGAATAGCTCACTGGCTGTGGATGAATCAGAGACATGAGATGGCTTATTTTCTGCAGAATATCATTTCAGTTACATTCGGTGTTGATATTCATCCTGCGGCCAAGATTGGCGCAGGCATCATGTTTGACCATGCCACCGGGATTGTTATCGGTGAAACTGCAGTCGTTGGTGATGATGTATCGTTCCTGCATAATGTAACACTGGGCGGTACCGGACATGAGCACGGTGACAGACATCCAAAAATTTGCAGTGGGGTCATGATTGGCGCTGGTGCCAGTATTTTGGGAAACATAATAGTTGGAACCGGAGCCAAAATAGGAGCAGGAAGTGTGGTGTTGCATGATGTTGAGGCACATACTACCGTTGCCGGTGTTCCTGCAAAGGTTGTTGGAAAATGTTCCTGCGAAAAACCAAGTGATGACATGGATCAGCAGATCTTGTAGGAGGTAATTATGTATCTTAGCACTTCAAAAATCTGTACCATATATGGTGACTCTGTTGACGTATTGGAACCGCTGTTTAATTCATACGGTGGCCGGAAGGAGTTTTACGGTCAGGTTGTTACGGTAAAGTGTTTTGAACAGATAGGGCTGATTCTTGATATTCTCCGTCAGGACGGATCCGGTAAAGTACTGGTTATTGATGCCGGTGGTTCTCTTAGAAAGGCCGTAATATCCGAAGATATAATTTCCCTGGCAACTCATAACGCCTGGGAGGGGATTGTCTGTTACGGAGCTGTATGCGATGTGAAGGAACTTTCAGAGTTCGATATCGGTATAAAGGCAGTGGGAGCTTATCCTGTACTGGCAGAAGAAAGTGATCAGGGCGAGCAGGATTGTCCGGTCAACTTTGCCGGTACCTCAATCTATTCTGGTGATTACATATATGCAGATGAAACAGGGGTAGTTCTTAGTCAGGAGCCTTTGGATCTTAACAGTTAGTATTATTTATCTGTTTTTATCATGCCTATGGAGCTGGCAATTCTTCGTTGCCAGCTGCACATTTTCTCTTTCAGATTACTGTTTTCTCTGCGAAGAGCCTCATTTTCCTGAAGTGATGACTTCAATTTACACTCTGAATCATGCAGTTTCTGATCGCAGGCTGACTGATAGCTGCTGATCTTGTTTTTCAGACTTTCTATTTTCTGAATTATTTCATCCTGTTCGGAAAATTCGGCCATAAATTCCCCCTAAATTTAGAGAATATATCTGCTGAGATCCTCATCTTCAACGAGCGTATCGAGGTGTTCCGATACATAGGCTTTATCAATTGTAAAAGATGAGCCGCGATATTCAGGTGCGTTGAAAGAAATGTCCTCGGTAAGTTTTTCCATTATGGTATGCAGGCGCCTTGCACCGATGTTTTCAGTGGTGCTGTTTACTGAGTAAGCAGCTTCGGCAATGGCTTCGATACCGTCTTCGGTAAACTTAATTTCTACTCCTTCAGTTTCCATGAGTTTAATGCACTGTTCAGTCAAAGATGCATGAGGTTCAGTGAGGATTCTGGCAAAATCCTTTGCGGTCAGTGGCTGAAGTTCAACTCGTATAGGCAGTCTGCCCTGGAGTTCGGGAATAAGATCTGAAGGTTTTGATAATTGGAACGCTCCAGAGGTAATAAAGAGAATATGATCTGTTTTGATCATTCCGTACTTTGTTCTTACGGCACAGCCTTCAATCAGAGGAAGAAGATCTCTCTGAACACCTTCTCTTGAGACTCTTGTCTGAGTATCGTTTTTGTTCTCGCAGATCTTATCTATTTCATCGATGAAGATAATTCCATGATTTTCGACAAGATTGATTAAATCAATTCTCAGATCATTCTCGTTGATTAACTTAGAAACCTCATCGTCAATAATAGCCTTCATGGCTTCAGTTACTTTAACTTTGGATGGCGTTGACGGTCCGATTTTTATCTGTCCAAAAAGTTCTTCCAACTGACTGGCCATGTCTTCCATTCCCGGCGGGGTCATGATCTGTACGTTGGAATGGTCAGCTGAAGGAGGGAGCACGATACTGATTTCCTCATTATCATAGGTACCCTTCCTCAGCTCTTCCAGAATCTCCTCCTGTGTAGGTATCTGATAAAAGAAGGTTCCTGATTCGTCCGATTCCTGATGGTCTTCCTTCAGTTTTGCGAGAATTGCTTCAACCACCTTTTTTTCAGCTTTGGCAGAAGCTTCACTCTGGTGCTTTTTATGCTGCTGTTCGCGAAGCATTTTCATGGCAACATTCGCCAGATCCTTGATTATGGAATCAACTTCCTTGCCGACGTAACCGACTTCTGTGAATTTCGTGGCCTCAACCTTCAGAAAAGGAGCGTCCGTGAGTTTTGCCAGTCGTCTGGCAATTTCTGTCTTACCTACACCGGTAGGACCTATCATTAAAATATTCTTTGGAGTGACTTCAGATCTGAACTTCTCATCCAGTTGCATGCGTCTCCATCTGTTGCGCATTGCTATTGCCACGGAACGTTTTGCTTTATCCTGGCCAATGATGTGTTTATTCAGCTGTTCTACAATTTTACTAGGGGTTAAATCGTTCATCTGCAATAAATTCCGTTAAGATAAATGTTGCGCTGCTGTCACGCCTCAATTGATTCAATTGTGAATTTGTTGTTGGTGAATACGCAGATTTCACCTGCGATGGTAAGAGCTTTCTTAACTATTTCTTCAGCATCAAGGTCTGTACTTTCCAGCAATGCCTTGGCGGCACTGTACGCATAATTACCACCTGAGCCTATGGCCAAAAGATCATCATCCTGTGTAATGACGTCACCGGCACCGCTGATAAGAAAAGATTTTGACTTATCAGCCACAATCATCATGGCTTCCAGTCGCCTGAGGGCCTTATCGGTTCTCCAAAGTTTGGAGAAGGAAATTACGCCTTTTTCAAAATTGCCGTTACTGGATTTTACCTGTTCTTCGAAAATATCCAGAAGTGTGAATGCATCTGCGGTTGAACCCGCAAAGCCGGATATAATGGTTCCATTGTTTAATTTTCTGACTTTTCTGGCATTCGCTTTTAGAACTGTGTTTCCGAGAGAGACCTGTCCGTCTCCTCCGATTACAACCTTGCCATTTCTGCGGACTGATACGATAGTTGTCATGAGTTGATTATAAATCCGTTAATGTTTTAGTATTTGACAAGGGCACATGATGACCCCAGTTTTGCATTTACGATTTCGGCTCTTGATTTCTCTGCTTCGGCCTGTGTTGAGTAAGGGCCAACACGGACGGCGAATGCATATCCGCCACCGATCCTTTTGTGGAAAACGTTGGATTCCTTGCCGTGAAACGCAAGCATTGCCTTTTTTTCCTGAGCAAGTTTCTCAGTTCGGTAATTCTCAGCGCATTCAATATAGAATTTCCCGGGAAGCGCCGGTTTTGAGGATACAGTACCGGTGCCTTTAGAGGAAGCGACTGAATACTGTTGGTTTTTGGCCATCTGCTTGGCTTTTTTCTCTTCGGCAAGTCTGCGTTTTTCTTCTGCAAGACGTCGTTTTTCCTCGGCTATTCTGGCCTTCTCTTCTTCAATTCTGCGACGCTCTTCTTCCAGTTTTCTTCTTTTTTCAGCCAATGCCTTTTTTCTGGCATTCTCTCGGGCAATCGTTTCTGCTTCATAGTTTCGGGTAATGGTTACGCCCGAACCGGTATCAATACTCTTCTTTTCCAGAATTTCAGTGTACTGATACCTGTTGACGTTATCGGCAACCTGCTTCTTTCCAGATTGTTGTGAGTTTTTCTGGGAATAAGTCGCAGGTTTGCCTGACTGTTTATTTGACTGCAATTGCCACAACAAAGCACCCAGCATGGCAATAATTAATATCGCCGCCAGGATGATGATTTTTGCCTGCCATCCGGAAACCTGACTCTTTTTAGAGCCTTTTTTGGATGACCTTTTTCTGGTTCTTACAGTCGCTACCATTACATTCTGTCCAGAACATTAATGCCGAGCATGCCGAGGCCTGTCTTGAGAATTGACGAAGCTGCTTTACACAGTGAAAGACGACTTGCCTTAATATCTGCCGGTACATCATCCTTGTTGATAGGACATGCTTCGTAGAATCTCATGAAAAGGCCTGCGAGTTCATATACGTAGGTACAAATGAGGTGAGGGGCAATCTTTGCGGCCGCATTGTTAACAGCCTCATTAAACTTGACAAACTGCTGTGCAAGCGCCTCTTCTTCCGGGGTATTGATAACAATACTGCCGGGTTCCGCATCACCTGCTTTTTTGAAGATTGACTGTATGCGGCTGTACGCATACTGGAGATACGGTGCAGTATTGCCTTCGAAGGTCAGCATGTTATCCCAGTCAAAAACATAGTCGGTGGTTCTGTTTTTTGAAAGGTCGGCATATTTAACTGCGCCCATAGCCACGGTTTTAATAACCTGTTCCCTGAGATCTTCAGGAAGATCGTTGTTTCTCTGTGCTATAAGTTCAGCTGCTCTGGTTTCGGCTTCATTCAGCAGATCTTTTAATTTAACGGTACCGCCGTCGCGGGTCTTGAACGGCTTGCCGTCTTTGCCGAGCATCATGCCAAAAGCTCCGTGTTCGAGAACAACCCCGTCAGGAACATATCCGGCAAGGCGGGCAATTTCCCATGACATCATCAGATGTTCGTGCTGGCGACTGTCTGCAAAGCAGATGATTCTGTTAGCGCCGAGAGTTTCACAACGGTACTTTGTACATGCAATGTCTGTAGTGGTATAGAGGAAGCCACCGTCCTTTTTCTGGACAATCACGCCACGAGGATTTCCGTCCTTGTCTGCGAAGTTCTTGAGGTAAACAACCATTGCACCGTCATCCTTCACAGCGAGATTCTTGTTGACAAGGTCTTCGACCAGAGGTTTGAGCATAGGGTTGTATAAGCTTTCACCCATGATGTCTTTTTCTGTGAGGGAAATGTTTAGCCTGTCATATATTTCCTGGTTCTGAACCATGGTGATGTTAACAAGCTTTTTCCACATCTTAAGACAGTATTCATCGCCACTCTGAAGTTTAACGACGTAGCCTCTTGCTCTGACTGCAAATTCTTCATCGCTTTCATAGCATTTTTTGGCTTCACGATAGAAAGCTTCGAGATCACTTAATTCGAGATTTGAGGCATTTTCGTTCTCTTTTTTCTCCAGATATGCGATCAGCATGCCGAACTGGGTACCCCAGTCTCCTATGTGGTTTGCTCTGATAACCTTGTGACCAAGGAATTCCAGAATACGGACTACCGCATCACCGATAACCGTTGAACGGATGTGATGAACTGCCATTTCCTTGGCAACGTTAGGAGAGGAGTAGTCTATAACCACTGTTTCCGGTTTGGCGGCCGTTTTTACGCCGAGATGTTCGTCATTAAGGATTGCTTCAACCTGAGAAGCCAGATAATTTTTACTAACAAAGAAATTGATAAATCCAGGACCGGCAATTTCAACCTTGGTAATCTCATCCGTTACGGGGATGCTGTCAACAATCAGTGAAGCGATTTCCTGTGGCTTCTTCTTCATAGGCTTGGCCAGAAGCATGGCAAGATTGGTGGCGTAATCACCGTTCTTCTTATCCTTGGTGTTTTCAATCATTACTCGGACTGTCGCATCCTGAGGAATAAGATTATTCTTTTTAAACTGTTCGACTATTTCGGTTAAGATGTCTTGAATTTTCTGTTTCATAATCGCGATTGCTATATTAGTAAAATACACAAATTTTGCTAAATTTTACTCTGTCAGCGTTTTTTTTTCCACTTAAATAATAAATCGGGAATTAACGCTCATGCATCAGTTATTCATTGCTCAGCGGATCTATTTCAATTACTGCATGAACTCCCGATTTGTCCCGGAATTTATCAATATTTGCAATGATTATGTCGACAAAATCCGACAGGTCTTTTTTTCCTGCGGCATTAATCAGTATGTTAAAGTGATATCGTTTTTGTTTTCTTGCAATATACGCTGATGACGGATGCATAACTTTCACTGATTGGAATTTTTGAGATTCACGGAGCATGAATGCGTAGGCATCAGAAATAAACGTTATAACTTTTTCACGTGATGAGCTGTCAGCTTTTAGTATGGCATTGCTTGTGAATGGAGGCAGCATCAGTTGTCTCCTTATGTTAAGACAGTTTTCTGTAAAGGCCTGGTATCCCCCGGCCAGAAGCGTTGTAAGAACCGGATGTTCCGGACTGTGTGTCTGAAGAAATACGTATCCCTGTTTATTTCCGCGACCTGATCTTCCCGCAACCTGCACTATCAGTTGTGCAAGCAGCTCGTGGGCACGGTAATTATTTGAAAAAAGGCAGGAATCAATATCAACAATCCCTACCAGGGTGACGTTTGGAAAATGATGTCCTTTTGCCAGCATCTGCGTGCCGATGATAATGTTGTACTTGTTGTCATTAATGTCATCGAGGAGTGTGTTGAGGGTTCCTTTTCCGCTGACGGAATCCCTGTCAACTCTGACTGGACGGGCGTTGGGAAACAGCTGCATCAGGTGCTCAAAAATCTGTTCTGTACCGTTTCCGGTAGGTGTCAGTTCGGTAAATCCGCACTGCGGACACTGATGTGGAATACTGTATCTGGATTCGCAATGGTGGCACAACAGCTTGTTTTCGGTCTTGTGATACGTAAGACTGGAATCGCAGTTGGTGCACATGAAAACATATCCGCAGTTGTGGCAGATGAGTTTCTGTGAATATCCCCTGCGGTTCAGAAGGAGCAATGCCTGATTGCCCTTAGCCAGTTCTTCATTTACGTGGAGAGCCAGTTCCCTTGAGATACCATGATCTATGAATTGTTTACGCATGTCGATGATACTGAATATTGCATCGGTGGCGTTTCCAGCTCTTCTTGTCAGTATCAGTTCCCTGTATTTGTTTTTTCGGATGTTGTTTACGGTTTCGATAGAAGGGGTAGCTGTTCCCATGACTACCGGAATATTACGAAGATATCCCAGCATTACGGCGCAGTCTCTGGCATGATACCTGAATCCGTCACCCTGACGGTATGATGAATCATGTTCTTCATCGATGATGATAATTCCTAGATTAGGGATGTTTGCGAAAAGGGCGCTTCTGGTTCCTATGAGTATTGCCGCTTCGTTTCGCTGCATCATGACAAAAGATTCAAAACGTTCACTGTCATTCATGGATGAATGAATGCATACTATGGGAGCATTGAACCGATCGTAAAATCTTTTTACCGTCTGCGGGGTAAGGTTTATTTCCGGGACAAGAACCAGGGCCTGTTTGCCCTCAGCCAATTTATCGGCTATGAGCTGAAGGTATATTTCGGTCTTTCCCGAACCGGTAACACCATTTATCACAAAGACGTTGAACCCGGAGGCAGAGCTGATTGTATCGTATGCCGCCTGCTGTTCCTCATTAAGTTTTTTGGTACCTGTTACCTCTAGCTGTTCCTGTGACCATTCATTTACCTGATCACGAAGATTGGTTTTAGTTATGAGATTCAGCCCCGATAATTTGTTAATGATGGCTGAACTGATTCCAAGTTCTTTTAATTTGTGAGTTGTACACGGGGACTGTCTGATGATTTCAAGTGCCGACTGACATGCTTTTGCTCTTTTTATCGAGGAAGTGTCGGCTCCGGGGGCGGCTGACCACAGATCGATAGGTTTAAGTTCTGCTTTATTCTGTTTTTTCAGAAGAGGTGGCAGAGCAGTATAGAAAACCTCTCCTACAGGATAGTGATAATATGATGATGCCCATGAGAGAAGGCGAATGGCATGCATGTCAAATACGGGGGTGTCATCAAGAATTTCTTCAACCTCCCTGATAACGCCTCTGCCCGAATACGACTGCTTATCCGATGTGCTTACAATAACACCTATGGTTTTTCTGTTACCGAATTTGACAAGCGCACGACATCCGCACAGATTTCTGTCTGAATAAACAATATTCTGTGGTGTTTTGTATTCAAAGGTTTGATATATCGGGGTGTTTACGGCTAACTGTAAGTACATGGCAATATTAAATGTCAAAAAATCAAAAGTTTATCTTGCAGAACATTGCTCAATAATATATCATTCGCATGCATTTTTATATTTTTGTTTGTATTTTACATCGTATCTGACGCGAAAAGTGGTCAGAAGGGCGATGTAACTCTATCTTAAGAGGTTTTCCATGAAAAAAGATATTCATCCAGCATACGACGTTGTAACCGTTAAGTGCTCATGCGGTAATACTTTCCAGACCCGCTCAACCGTTGGTCACGACATCGTTATCGATGTTTGTTCAGCTTGTCATCCTTTCTACACCGGTAAGCAGAAGATTGTTGATACCGGCGGACGTGTAGAACGCTTCAACAAGCGCTTCGGTATGCTTTCTTCAAAGAAGTAAAAGGCTTCTGAAAGTAGTTCAATCAAGACACACTGCACTGTCGTGCAGTGTGTTCTTTTTTTGGGGAAGAGAAACTTCACAATCAATGACAGACTTTCTGACTTTTTTGCGTAATTAATGCGCTATCAATTCTTAAAATTGTGGGATAATCATAAATTTTATAAAGATAAGCCCTGTATCCTGTAACAAAAGAAAAATTCTCGCTTATAATTAAACCCTACACACTCAGTATACAGATAACTAGGTATACTCAGAATAGGTGGAATTGTATATTTTGTTGTTATACAAAGGGTTAATAAAATTAGAAAAACGTAACAACATACTGTGCCAGGTATGTTGTAATTCGGAGATTATCGAATGGCCGATAAGAAATTACATGATGATGCTTTGGATTACCATGCTCATCCGACACCTGGTAAGATCTCCATTGAGATTACCAAACCAGCTGATACGTCACATGATCTGACTCTGGCTTACAGTCCTGGAGTTGCAGAACCAGTACGTGAAATAGCCAAGAATCCAGAAGATGCGTACAAGTACACCATCAAGGGCAACCTTGTTGCCGTTATATCAAACGGTACCGCAATATTAGGTCTGGGTAATTTAGGTCCTTTGGCCTCTAAGCCGGTCATGGAAGGAAAGGCTCTGCTGTTCAAACGTTTCGCAAATGTAAATGCCATAGATATCGAAGTTAAACACAAGGATATTGATGATTTTGTTAATACCGTTGCTAACATTTCCGATACCTTTGGCGGTATTAACCTTGAGGACATTAAGGCTCCGGAATGCTTTGAAATTGAAGAAAAGTTAAAGAAAATCTGTTCAATTCCTGTATTCCACGATGATCAGCACGGCACTGCCATTGTTACTACTGCAGGTATGCTGAATGCTTTGCAGCTTCAGGGTAAGAAGGTTGAAGACTGCAGAGTTGTATGTCTTGGCGCAGGGGCTGCCGGTATAGCATGTTCAACATTCCTGTTACAGTGTGGCGTAAAACCAGAAAACTTCTTTATGATTGATCGTCACGGCGTCATTAGATCCGACAGAACCGATCTGAACGAACAGAAGAAGAAATTCATCAACGATACCGGTCCAAAGACTTTAGCTGAAGCCATGGAAGGTGCAGATGCGTTCCTTGGTGTGTCAGGTCCTAATCTGGTGACTAGAGAAGAGGTCATGAGTATGGCTCCAAAGGCTGTAATTCTTGCCTGTTCAAATCCTGATCCGGAAGTTTCCCCGGCACTTGTTCAGGAAGTTCGCCCTGACATTATTTTCGGAACCGGAAGATCGGATTATCCAAATCAGATTAACAATGTAATCTGTTTCCCATTCCTTTTCAGAGGTGCCTTAGACGTAAGAGCCACCGAAATTAATCTCGAAATGAAGAAGGCTGCAATGAATGCAATTCGCCTGCTGGCTCAGGAACCGGTTCCTGAAGAAGTTGCAAAGGCTTGTGGTGAAGATCATTTTGAGTTCGGACCTCATTACATTATGCCTAAGCCTGTAGATCACCGCCTGTACTCATGGGTATCAAAGGCCGTTGCTGAGGCAGCCGTGAAATCAGGTGTCGCACGTGCTCCGCTTCCTGATCACTATCTGGAAAACGAATAATCCCGGTGAGTCCGGTTACGGACTTAATGCGGCATGAACCATAACCCCCCCGTTACCTGTGTAACGGGGGGTTATTTTTTATCGTCCGGAAACGGAATTGATTACGATTTGGAGTGAAAACCGGATAATTACTGAGGTTTTCTGGTCAGAATGACGCCGCTCTCGATATGCTCCTCGGTATAAGGGAACTGGTCAAAGAAAGCGAATCTGGTGATGTCATGGGTTTCGGTCAGGGATTTGAGATTGTCCATCAGGGTAACCGGATTGCATGAAATGTAAATGATGATCTCGTATCTCTTAAGGAGATCGATGGTATCCGGATCCAGACCTGCTCTCGGCGGATCAACCAGTACGGCCCTGCATGAGTAGTCATCAAGATTTACGTTGTTGTTCTTAAGACGGTTGAATTCCCTCTTCTTGTTTAAGGCTTCGGTGAATTCCTCGGCACTCAGGCGGATAATCTTGAGATTGGTTACGTTGTTCATGGCAATGTTAATCTGAGCCGATTCCACGCTGGTCTTGGAAATTTCCGTGGCAAGGATCTTTCTGAAATTTCCTGACAGGGCGATGGAGAAATTGCCGTTACCGCAGTAAAGTTCCAGCAGATCGGTGTCACTTAATCCTCTGGTATTGTCCTGAACCCAGGTGAGCATTTTTTCGGAAACGTGGGCGTTAGGCTGGGTAAAGCTGTTTTCCACCTGCTGATATCTGTACTTTCTGCCGTTAACGGTGAGAGTTTCGTAAACGCAGTCGGTATCCAGAAGAATCTTCTGTTTCAGGGCTCTGCCTATGATGTTTATGACGTTATCCGGAAATCTTTCACGGAGCTGTTTAAGAAGGTTGCGGGCGGCTTCAATCCAGGCTTCATTAAGCTTTCTGTGATAAAGAAGGGTAATTAAGGCCTCTCCGCTCAGGGTTGTCAGAAAGTTAATTTCGAAAAATTTCAGGGTGAGTTCGGTGTTTCCGCTTATGAGTTCGGCAATGACCGGCATGAGTCTGTTGATGAGAACCGAAGCCGTAGGGAACTGTTTAAGGAAAGCCTTTCTTTTGTTCTGGTCAGAGGTGTCCACCATGTAGTAACGCACGGTATCGCCTTCGAGATAAATACAGAATTTGGCTCTCATTCTGTAGTGAATCGGATCGGAGGTAAAGATTTCCGGGGCGGGAACGTTAAAAAGATTTTTAAACTCGGCCGTTAATCCTGAGGTCTTCGCGATTAACTGCTGTTCATAGGTGGAGGTATCTAATATTTCAAAATCTTTCATATAAAACCTTCTGGCTTAAAACTTAATCGGCGAGGATTATAACAGAACATTAAGGATTCTAAAAACTTATTCACAGTAGGGGGATTTCCCCTTCAGCCTGGGGCGGATTGTTTTTTTGTGGATAAATCAATATAATGCCGTCGCATTATGTTAAGAATAAGCTTTTACTTCAGCTTTTAGGAACGGTTCGGGATGCTGCAGGCGTTGAATATGCGATGCTACATCCGATTTTGATTTAACCTTAATGAATGTAATTTATTTGATGATACAATGACTGTGACTTTTGAATTCCGGTTGTTTTTTGACCGGAAAAGCAAGGAAATACGGTGAAAATCCGAAACTGTCGCGCAACGGTGATATCGTCGGTGGGAACTGCGTGTTCTTTTCCCGGCGTTCAGTCCGAACACTTGCCAATGGTCTTAGTAATTTTACATGTCTACGCGCAATGGATAGTTTTATGAAAAAAAATGTACTCTTAGCAGGTTTGTTCGTGCCTGTTCTCGCTTATGCCGGAACCGATACAACGGATGAAGTTGTTGTTTCCGCATCCCGTATTTCCGAAACAAAGACTCACGTTCTCGGTCAGATTGACGTTATTACCGAGAAGGAAATTCAGGAAAGAAATCTGAAAACCTTAACTGATATTGTTGCACTTTTACCTAGTGTACAGGTTACATCATATGGTGGCAGAGGGCAGAATGCATCATTCTACGTTCGCGGCGGTAATTCAAATCAGGTACTCGTGCTTCTTGACGGTGAATCACTGAGCACCAGCAAGATAGGTGAATTAAACGCCAATCATATACCAGCCAACATGATTGAGAAGGTTGAGTTCATTAGAGGCCACAGGGCTTCCGTTTACGGTGCCAATGCTGTTCTCGGTGTAATTAATATCATTACCAAGCCTGAATATAAGAACAAGCAGAGAGCCGCATATACTTATTCGAGCTATGATACCCACGACTTCAATCTGCAGAATACTTTTGCAATTACCGAAAATGACGCCTTAAAGGTTACCGGCGGAGTAAGCAGTTCTGACGGGTTTAATGTACATCCCGTTCCCGGAATTAATGATGGGGCCAGACACGGATTTGACAACTATGATGTTCAAATAGGCTACTCACATACTTTCGACAACGATCTGGAAATAAGAGCCGACTACAAGCGCATTAAGAATGAAGGTGATTACGACAATTCATGGATCGGTGTTGCCGGCACCAGCGTGAACTACGACGAAAACCAGATCGCGTCAATCGGAGCCGATTTCGGTAATGATCTGTATGCTTTCGATTTCGGTACCATGTACACCCATGACAATGACTACAATCATCCAAAGGGTGTTCCTGTTTCCGACATGCAGTCCTCTGCATTCAAGATGGATACCATTAATTCTCATTTTACCAATGAATTCTATCCCGTAACTGATCTGAGACTTGGTTTCGGGGCTGACTATGCTTACAGCAGACTTAATAAGAATTCAAAGGTTGAATGGAGCGGCAATTTCGCAAACAGTGCGATTTCAATTAACAATAAGGCTGCCTTTGTATTTGCAAGGTACGATTATTCATTCCTGTCAGGTGAATTGTCAGGAAGAATTGACGACAATTCCGTTTACGGTTCTGAAGGAACTTATAATGTTGGAATCGGTGCATCATTCCTTGAAGATTACCAGTTCTCCGTAAGATACGGAACGGCTTATAGAGCGCCTAACATGCAGGAATTATATTATCCTGGATATGGCAACAGCAGACTGGATCCGGAAAAGTCCAAGAATCTTGAAGTTACTTTGAGAAACCAGTATTTCTTTATTTCAGGTTTTTACAATAACATAAAGGATCAAATAGGTTCAGACCCTCTTACCTGGCAGTATGAAAACATCAGCAAGGTTAATATCAAGGGTGTTGAAGGCGGAGCAAATATTCCGTTTGCAAAGTATCATGAACTCGACTTCTCTGCATCTCTTATGAATCCGAAGAACAAGGATACTCATAAGACAGTATACGGCAGGGCCAAGCAGCTCTACAAGGCAAAGTACATGTTCGATTCTGATGATATGTTCGCTGATTTTGGTTTAGACGGCTATGCCGATTACAGATTTACCTCAAAGAGAACATTCTCAAACGGCAAGACTCTGGGCGGGTTCGCTGTTGTTAACTTAGGTGTAGGCGTAACTCCTGCAGGAATGAACAAATATGTACGTTTCGGATTCGGTATTGATAATCTGCTTGATAAGAAGTATGAATACAATGCAGGCTATCCTACCGGTGGCAGAGTATATTCAGGTACAATCGAAATAAAGAATCTGTTTTAATTATTTCTGATTTGGATTTATTATTAGGGCGTCGGTATAACCGACGCCCTTTTTTGTAAAGAATAGAGATTACCATGAATTACAGTGTTCTTTTTTTTGATTCAGGAATAGGCGGACTGTCAGTTTGTCAGGAGACTATGAGACAGAACGGGAATATTAATCCCCTGTATCTGTTTGATAATCTTTGTTTTCCGTATGGTATTCAGCCGGATGATGTTGTAATACGCAGAGTAGTGGATCTGATTCAGAGATTTACTTCGGCAATTCACGTGGATCTTGTCGTAATCGCCTGCAATACGGCAAGTACCGTGGCTTTGGAACAGGTCAGGAAATCCGTGACTATTCCCATTGTCGGTGTTGTTCCTGCCATTAAACCGGCTTCAAAGATAACCAGAAACGGGGTTATAGGTCTTCTGGCTACACCAGCCACAATAAGACGAAAATATACGATGGATCTTATTAACGCCTTCGCACATGATAAGACGATACTGAAAATAGGAACATCAGAATTAGTAGAAATAGCTGAAAGAAAAATGATCGGCTTACCGTATGATGCCGAAATAATTAGTCACGTTCTTAACGAGTGGACATGCGGGGATGTCAGACCGGATACCGTAGTTCTCGGCTGTACACATTTTCCGCACTTAAGAGACGAAATCCAGAAGGTTCTTCCTGAGGTCGTTTTAGTAGATTCTGGCGATGCCATAGCCAGAAGAATAAGATATCTTCTTGAAAATGAGAAAGAAAAAAACTGTGAAAATACAGAAAATTCTGTCACAGAGGTAATAACCGAACCTACGGCCTACTGTACGGATATCAGAAAACTGAACAGCGAACTTATATCCGGTTTCAGAAAGTTCGGATTTAGTGATCTCAGAATTTTCGCATGATAAAGGCTATGCGGATATTGTCCTGTTGTTTGCTTCCTTGACTGACAGTTTTCTGCCCTTTACCTCGCGACCGTTCAGACCTGATATGAATGAGTCCTTTTCCGTACTGAGCACGCGTACGAAGGCGAAGTTTTTACGCTTCTTTGTTTTTGGGTCCTTAGGAATTTTTATGGAGCAGATGTTTTTGCTGACGCCGAATAAGATTTTCTTCAATTCAAATTCGTTTAAGGCAAACGGTATGTTGCCGATAAAAATATCACACACCGCAGATTCATCCTCAGGCATTGGGATAAAGGAAAAATAGGTTTTCTGAGGTGGTTCGGAAGAGTTCTGTGGTTTATTGGTATTCACCGGGTTGGAAAGAGATTTCTTTAAATTCTTCGGAAGGTCTATAGGTGCATCATCAGGTCTTGCGTTCTCAATTTCGTCAGTAACTATTTTATCCTTAAGAGTGAATGCCAGCGGGGCAATCAGGCCTGACATGAAAACAAATATGGTGCTTGTGATTAAGAAAGATGGTTCCGGTTCTAATTTGAAGGCTTTCAGTGCGACGGCAACATATACTAGAGTTACTATCAGAGAAAGAAAACATGACTTCAGATATTGTGTGTTAACGGACATAATGTTTTCCTCATGTTTTGAAAATTACATGTCTGCAACCTTAAGTTTAGATGACATGCACAAAGGAATGGAAATAAATCCAAGCATTCTTGTGATTTTAAGTATAAATAATTGCGACAAAGTTGATTAATAGCTCAAAAATTGACTTACATTATGATAATTGACAAAAATTTGACCAAAAAATTTAAAAAATCTGAAAAAGATCAAAAAAAGTGTTGACGAAAAAAATAAAAAACCTAAAATACACATCGTTCGCTGAACAGAGCGAAACGAAAAAAGTTCTTTAAAAACGAATCTAGACAATCTGTGTGGGCACTCGCTG